>ERZ1292625.919-Hain-H41-01um-R1-919-length-39519-cov-13_pt1 | contig 39519 bp, 35 predicted proteins | sample MGYA00564400_ERZ1292625 | MGnify/ENA primary metagenome ERZ1292625 (study PRJEB36523, sample SAMEA6512639) | groundwater metagenome | collected 2019-01-08 | study: AquaDiva: Metagenomics assemblies of 32 groundwater samples
GAATCGAACCCCGATTTACGCCGTGAAAGGGCGCTGTCCTAACCGTTAGACGATAGGGCCATGTCGTAGTCGAATCCTAGCATTTTCGTGCTCAAATGCTAGAATCTCGGGACACGGAGAGGTGGCAGAGTGGTCGAATGCACTGGTTTCGAAAACCAGCAGGGGCGAAAGCTCCTCGTGGGTTCAAATCCCACCCTCTCCGCAGAAACGGACTTCGTCAGAAGTCAGAGCAGAACAGGGGTGCGCCGAAGGCGCACCCACAGACAAAGTAGCCAGTCGCGTAGCGACAAACTGTGACGGGACGGCAGGCTCGAAGTGGGCGGATTTGTCACGAACCGTAGGGTTCGTTCCGATTTTCTGGACGAACGACTTGATTGCTTGCAAATCAAGGGAGGAGGACAAAAAATTGGCTTGTTTCGTATCTAAAATCCAATTCCGCAAGGGTTCGACCCAAGTATTTCTCCGTAGTTCAAAATCTTTCATTTTTTCTTTCAAAACGGACGAGGAGCGCATGAGCGTGTCTTTGCGTTTCAGATACACCTCCTTCGGTACATCACCATCAAGATACGCTGTGAGTAGTTTTTCCATGCGTTCCTCGTTGGTTTTGATACTTTCAGAAAGATTTTGCATCTCGCTTTGTGACGCGCCCATTTCTTCACGTTCCCACGTTTTCACCTGTGCCAACATCCAGTCTGTATAGCGATCACAAAGCGAGATGGTTTGAAGCTGTGCAGAGATTTGCCTCGCGAGTTCACTTTCTTGCAAATACGCTTGTGAGCAACGGCCGCGCTTTTTCGAACACCGATAGTATCTATACTTGGTTCCCCAGCGGTTAGTTGTCCATTGAGCAGAAATCATACCGCTACACTCACCACATCGAAAAAGACCAGTGAACGGAAAATCATGCTTGATTTTCCGTTTGCGCGGCCTCTCCTTGCTTTGCAATACCTTCTGCACAGCTTCAAACAACGTAGGAGAGATAATTGGTTCAAAGCTTCCTTCAAACCATTCGCCACCATGTTGGACAAATCCGAGATAGGCACGATGGGTTAAAAGTTTTTTGATGGAAGCTTTGGCAAGTGGCGTGCCGTTCCGCGACACCACTCCCAAGTCCACCAAAAATTGCGCCAACGAAATAAACGAGTGCGAGCGCTTGCTGTATTCCTCATAGGCTAAACGTACAATCCGCGCATTAGTGGGGTGTGGTTCGATATTGCGCAGACGGGGGTTATTTATATATCCAAAGGGAGCGAGATTTAACCATTCTCCACGGCGCAATTTTTGGCGGACGCCGCGCTTGATATTTTCAGATAGATTGTCCGAGTAGTATTTAGACTGACCAAACGCCACTTGCAACATGAACAACCCTTGCGGTGTTGGTTCAAACCAAAATGTTGGAAAGCGCAAAGACACGACCTTGCGCGTATCAACTGCATAAATGATGCGACCGCCGTCTATGCTATTACGCGCCAATCTATCAGGGTGCCACGCTAATACCCCGACTCCGTCTAGCATTTCCACTTGAGCCATCATTTTGCCAAATACTTCGCGGCCTGGTGTCTTTGCGCTTTTCGACTCTTGAAACTCCGCTAGGATTTCAAGATTTTCTTTACGCGCTAGCTCTCTTAATTCAAAAAGCTGCGCTTCAATCGACATTACCTGCCTATCGTCATCCTCGGTACTCTTCCGAGCGTATAGAAAATATTTTGGTTTGAACATGTATGTTTTTAGATATGAAACAAGGACAAATCCGCCCACTTCGAGCCTACCGTCCCGTCACAGTTTGTCGCTACGCGACTGGCTACTTTGTCTGTGGGTGCGCCTTCGGCGCACCCCTGTTCTGCTCTGACTTCTGACGAAGTCCGTTTCTGCGGTGAACTCCTTACCTTTGCTCGAACCTACTTCGCACGCGCGGAGCGCGTGGTGGCTTTAGACTAGCTCGTACGCTCCGCTTTCGTGGTGATGCGGACAAACGCCTCGGGAAACAAGCTGACGCTTGTTTCCAAAACCAAAAACCTTCCAATTTTTCGCGTCCCTCCCCCGACCCCTTCCCGCTTTGAAAAGAAGGAAAGGTTTTTGGTTTTGGTTCGGCGTACTTGAATTATAATTCAATATTGTTCGTAAGTACAATTTCTCGTATGCTACAATTATGTTGATAAGTCAGAAGTTGGGGGAGAATATAAAGAAGATACGGACTCGTAAGGGAATGTCGCAAGGCGACATTTGCCGAGCGCTTGATATGGATAGAGGATACATGAGTGCTATTGAGAATGGCAAAAAGAACATAACGATTACACAGCTAGAACGACTAGCGAACGCTCTTGATGTGTCGGCTGATAAACTCCTAAAGTAAACGGATATGAAACCGACAAGAGAGAACATACCTGAAGACCAAAAGTTTGTTGAAAATGCTCTAAAGAATGAGGGTCTTAAAAATTTTGTATACAAAAATTTCCAAAAAAGTCTCAGTGAACTTGGTTGCGAACAAGAACTCATTGAAGACTTTTTGAAAAATCTGCCCGAACTAGACTTGCATGCTTTTTGGGAAATATACCAAGAACAACTGCAGGCGGTTTTCAATGTCCAGTATCGAGATGATGTCGAGACGAGTTATTTTAAGGAGCATGTTGTCCCCGTTGTTCAGCCTTGCGAAAAAGTTGCAGATATTGGCTGTGGAACAGGCGTCCTCTCTAAGCTGCTCCTAGAAACTGATAACTTTGAAGAAATCGTTGGAATTGAAATAAATTCTTATCCTGAATGGAATACCTTTACAGATAAAAGAATTAGGTTTGAAGTTATTGACGAGGAGGGTTTTGAGAATTTTTTACAAAGAGAACTACCTGACGCGGCGGTTTTAGCATGGGTTCTTCATCATATGGAATATGATCAGCAAGTACGTTACATGGGACGCTTATATACGGCACTTAAACCAGGAGCGCAAGTAGTAATTCTTGAGGATGGATATTCAACCACACTCGCTCCTCAATATGGAAAAAATTTGCATGATACTTTTATGAAATTTTCACCAGAGGAACGTAACGCTATTACTGGTATCAACGATTGGTGTGCAAACCGCGTTCTTCGCTTACGCGAGAAAGTGCCATGTCCATTTGGTTATCGAACCGTCGAAGACTGGGAGAAGATGTTTGGAGAAATCGGTTATAGGAATGTGTACAAAAAGTACATCGGTTTCCCCAATCGGGACGTGTTGAATCCTCAATGTGTGATGGTTTTTGAGAAATAAAAAACTATTTATTTTTGTTGTATAATGTAATTTATGAAGAAAATACGCGTTGCCTTAGCTGGAGTTGGAAATTGCGCCAGTGCGCTTATTCAAGGAGTCGAGTATTATAGAAACTTAGATAATGAACCTGTTGGTGTCGCTCCGAGCGTTGGTAAATATGCCATTAGCGACATTGAGTTCGTCTTGGGTTTTGACGTTCACAAAGACAAAATCGGCAAATCGCTCAGTGAGGCAATTTTTGTGAAGCCAAATTGCGCGGAATTTCTATATAAGTCAGTACAAGAGTTTGGAATGGTATACAAAGGTCATGTTCTTGATGGATTAGACAGCAACATATCGCAGCACGTCCCTGTTGACGAATCGCAATCACCAGAAGACGTCACTGAAATTCTAAAAGAACACAATGTTGATGTGCTTATAATTCTTTTACCGACAGGTTCTCAAAAGGCGGCTGAACACTATGCAAGAGCCGCCATAGAAGCAGGTTGTGGGATTGTGAACGGGATGCCAGCCGACATTGCAAACAATGACATACTTGTCGCTTATGCTACAGAAAATATCGTCCCAATAATCGGCGATGATATAAAGTCACAGATTGGTGCAACGATTATTCACAGAGCGCTTACAAACCTCTTTCCTATGCGTAACGCATTTATGGACAGAACCATTCAACTTGATTGGGGTGGTGATATGGATTTCTGTAATCTCACCAGCAATCAACGCTACGAAACTGGTGGTAAGCGTCGTTCAAAAACAGAATCTGTTATTGAGGGATTGCCAAATAAAGATAGTGTGGAGGCTCAAATATCTGCGGTTGATTACATACCATTTTTAGAAAACCAGAAAGAAGCTTATACTCGGTTAGAAGGGCGCATTTTTGGTGGCAAGAAAGTGCGGGTGGATGTTATGTTACAAGTTCAAGATGCTTACAACTCAGCAGGTATTCTTGTGGACGCACTTAGGGTACTGATGATAGCAAAGGATAGAAAAATCGGAGGTGTAATAGACTCGGCATCCTCAATGTTTAACAAACGTCCGCCAAAACAACTTCCTGATGTAGTCGCGCGTAAACAGTTAGATGATTTCATTGCAGACGAGTAGTGTCGAAGCCGCAAGCGACCCACAAACCGCCGAAGCAGTCGCGCGAGCGAATGCGAGCGGGCTATGCGTAGGCGGTTGGTGGGTTCGCGTACGCTAGCGCTAACACCTTGCGCGGAGATGGTCGAGCCTCGGGTCGGCGTGGAGGCGGAAAAAGCGGAGTGGAAATCTCTCAAGTACGATGGAGATTGAAACGAAGCTTTTGGGAGACGAAACGCCGAACCAAAACCAAAAACCTTTCCTTCTTTTCAAAGCGGGAAGGGGTCGGGGGAGGGACGCGAAAAATTGGAAGGTTTTTGGTTTTGGAAACAAGCGTCAGCTTGTTTCCCGAGGCGTTTGTCCGCATCACCACGAAAGCGGAGCGTACGAGCTAGTCTAAAGCCACCACGCGCTCCGCGCGTGCGAAGTAGGTTCGAGCAAAGGTAAGGAGTTCACCGCCGCGATTCATTGGGACAGGGTATACTTACCCCATTACCGACTAACCTTTTTACATGTTTACTCTCATTGACCCGTGGGCAGTGCTGGTCGCAGCAGTGGTAGCGTACGTAATCGGCTGGGCGTGGTACTCTCCGCTCCTGTGGGGCAAGCCGTGGAACGAGAGCCGCGGCAACGCGGCAGACGCGCCCACGGTGATGAGTCCGCGCATACTGCTCTACGGCTTTGTGAATACCCTCCTCATGTCGTTTGTGATCGCGGTCATGTTCGCGCTCGTGGACGTTTTTTCGCTCGTGCAGTCGCTCCAAGTCGCTCTCCTGATGTGCTTTGGTTTTATCGTCACGCTCAAGTTCAACGAGCTCATCTACACCAATACCCCGCCGCACTGGGGCCGTCGTGCGCAGCTCCTCTTCCTTATCGACTCTGGGTACTACATTGCCGTCTTTCTCGCGGTAGCGACGGTTCTCTGGTATCTGCCGTAGTGAAAACTGATTCTGGTGGCGCGTATACGAATACCCATGCGCACGACGATTACTCATCTCATACGGTTCTCCTACACCCACATCGTTAAAAAAGTTCTCTTTCTCTTTAACCCAGAAGCGGTACACACCAGCGCAACGTCCTTGGGAAAAAAGCTTGGAGACTTTCGGCTTACAGAGAACATAATGACTTCCCTGTTTGCCACCAAGGCCCCCTCCATCGCCCAGTCTCTGTTTACCATTCAGTTTTCATCTCCTGTCGGACTTGCGGCAGGCTTCGACTATAAGGCAGAACTCACCCACGTGCTGCCTTGTCTTGGTTTTGGCTTTGGAACGGTGGGCACCCTGACGAATCTCCCCTATGAGGGGAATCCGCGCCCGATGCTGGGACGCTTGCCCAAGTCTCGATCGCTGATGGTAAATAAAGGATTTAAGAATAGGGGCATCGAAGCCACGCTCGAGACCCTGCGTGATAAGACATTTGCCTATCCGGTAGGAGTGAGTATCGGTAAAACCAATACGTCAGCTATAACGACCCAAGAACAGGCGGTGGAGGATGTCGTGGCCGCTTTTATAAAAGCAGAAAAATCCGAAGTTCCTTTTGCCTACTATGAGCTCAATATCAGTTGCCCCAACCTCTTCGGGTCAATCGAATTTTACGAACCTCATCATCTCGAACAGCTTTTGACGGCAGTGCAGGAGGTGGGGGTGCGGCGCCCGATATTCGTAAAAATGCCCATATCAAAAACTGACGAGGAGATTTTCGACATGATGGACGTTATCGTTCAACACGACTGCATAAAGGCCGTCATCTTTGGCAATCTCCAGAGAGATCGAGGTGCTCCGTCACTCCGACCAGACGAGGTTGCACAGTTTCCAAAAGGAAATTTTAGCGGAATTCCCTGCCAACAAAGATCAGACGAGCTGATTAGAATGATTTTTAAGAAATACGGTTCTCGTATTAAAATCATCGGCTGTGGTGGCATCTTTTCAGCTGAAGACGCGTACCGCAAAATTAAGTACGGAGCGAGTCTGGTGCAGCTTATCACCGGTCTCGTTTTTGAAGGACCACAGCTGACTTCTCAGATAAACGAGGGGCTGGCAACGCTCCTTACGAGAGATGGGTATCGTTATATCACCGAAGCGGTTGGGGTGGATGCATAAATACGCTGCGGTTGCTATTTCTAGCTAACTTTTATCTGAAAGCTATACATCCCCATTCCACACACCCCCTGCACTTTGTCGCCAGATTTCGGAATACCCAAATCAATTATTTCTTCGCCTGTTGGTTGCAGTATTTTTTGAAAACCAACGGAACGGACAACAAGCGATAGTGAGCAATCATAGGTACCATCTGTCTTCACGATCAGTGTGGTGGGGAGTCCTCCCTTGATTTCTGTGATGCGCGGAGAGTAGCCCCCCTTGGCGGTTATGGTCACATACTGCACGCCGTCTCTCACTTCAAGATTTTGTGATGGTGTGACCTCGCCACCTGAAGATACTGACCTGTCAGAGACATAGTAAAAAGTCCCCGCAATAAGGGCAACGCTGATGACAATAGATATGATGGTACCTTTTTGCTGCTGCATGGAGTAAAGATTATACCGTAAACAGAGGGTCGATAACACCGAGTCCTGCAAGTCCTGCAAGAAGTGCGAAAGCCCCAAGACCAACCACCACCACACCTGCTGACTTGAAGAAAAGCGAGGCATGTTTTGAGTGAGCGAATGATGCAGAACCAAATGACAGCAGTGCGAGCATCGGTAGTGTACCGAGAGCAAATGCAGTCATAATCAGGAGTCCCGAGAAGAATGAACCGCTTGAAAGTGCCGCAACTTGCATTGCCTGAGTGAATCCGCATGGCAGGAAAAATGTACCGACACCAACTAAAAATGGTGCTATCGTCTTATGCTCAATGGTACGGAAGAAACTGAAAAATCCAGAAGGTAATGCGATCCTATTTTTTTCAAACACTCCCACCAAATGAAGCCCAAGTACAATCATCACGACTGATGCAACGATTCCAAGAATGGCAGTGGCGGTAAAACTTATGCCCACCGCACTACCAATAGCGCCAAGAATACCACCAAGTACGGCAAAACTTATAAGACGACCTCCGTGAAAAAGCATCATCGGCTTCACGTCACTTACTTTGTCCTGAGACACTGTTGCAGAAAGAGAGAGGACAAGCCCCCCGACAATCGCAAGACAGCTTGAGACGGATGCTACCAGACCGATGATAAAACTGGTTAGTGGTGTTATGGTCCCGCCCAAACCAAAATTTAGAATTCCTGATTTCTGCACAATAAAAAAGAGGGACAGAAACGCTAACCCAATGGGTAAGGCCTGCCACATAACTCCATCATCTCTTTTACCCTTCACCTTCTTATCGACCGAGAGAGCATATCCGTTGTGCTGTATCTTTTCAGTTAGTATCTCCGCAAGCGCGTGGTGGCTCTCGTCCAGAGTAGTTTCGATCGAGACGGTTTCGTTTTTCAAATCAACATCGACACTCGTAATACCAATTTGGTCATGTAACGTGTCTTCGATGAAGATTTTACACGAAGGGCAATGGGTACCAGAAACGTGGAATATATATGTCTTCATATGGTTTATAATTTCTTCGCCTTGATACGGAGCGAATTTGATACTACCGATACTGACGATAGTGCCATGGCGAATCCTGCAAATACAGGGTTTAGGAGCCATCCAAAAAACGGATAGAAGATGCCGGCCGCAAGGGGGATTCCAATAATGTTGTAGATAAATGCCCAGAAGAGATTCTGCTTGATACCCCTCATCGTGATCTTAGAAAGTTTTATGGCTTTTGCAAGTTTTGAGATGTCGCCTCCCAGGAGAGTGATTCCTGCCGACTCGATCGCAACATCTGTCCCCGTCCCCATAGCGATACCCACATCCGCTTGAGCAAGCGCTGGGGCGTCGTTCACGCCGTCTCCTGCCATAGCAACTATCCGGCCCTGTGATTGAAGCGCTTGTATCTTTTCAAGTTTATCCTGAGGGAGTACATGAGCAACAACGTCATCAATACCGACCAGCGATGCAATGTATGTAGCTGCTTTTTCGTCATCACCCGTGAGCATCACAACCTTGATGCCTAGCGTGTGCAGATCGGCAATGGCCTGTCTTGACTCTTGTTTTATCTCATCAGCAACCATGACGAAGCCAAGTACCCTCTCTTTTGTCATGAGAATAACCGGGGTTTTGCCTTGCGCGGTAAATTCATCCAACTGGGTGGTGTCAAATGGAAGGGTGAGGTCACTGACAAGTTTCGTATTCCCTACAAAGTATTCTGTTCCATTGAATGATCCTGTGAGTCCTTTGCCTTGTATTCCTTCAAATCCTGAAGTCTCCGACAGAGGGATATTTTTTTCTTGAGCGTAGCGCACAATTGCATGTGCAATGGGGTGCTCGGACTTTTTCTCTAGGGAGGCGATAACCGATACCAATTCATTGTTTGATAGATGTGAGAGGCTTTGAATGTCTACGAGAGTAGGCTTGCCCTTAGTGATCGTTCCTGTCTTATCGACAACAACCGTATCCACTTTGTGAAGGTTCTCGAGAGTTGCCGCGTCTTTAATGAGAATGCCTTCTCTGGCTCCCTTGCCAACCCCGACAATGATTGCGGTCGGTGTAGCGAGCCCGAGAGCGCACGGACAAGCGATAACGAGTATTCCCACAAAGGAAACGAGGCCGAGGGAGAGCGCTTGAGAGAAGCCCATATACTGCGACCCGACAACGAGCCATGTGCCAAGAGTGAGAAAAGCAATTACTAAAACACTGGGCACAAAAACTGCTGATATTTTGTCCGCGAGTGCTTGTATCGGAGCCTTACTCCCTTGAGCGTCCTCAACCATCTTGATGATTTGGGCAAGCAATGTTTCAGAACCAACTTTTGTCGCCCTAAACGTAAATGAACCACTCGTGTTCAGTGTGCCTGACACGACACTATCACCAACTCTTTTCTGTACTGGCATCGGCTCTCCCGTAACCATAGACTCATCAACAAATGAACCTCCCTCGGTAAGGACACCGTCCACAGGAATCTTTGCGCCTGGCTTAACGATAATGAAGTCTCCGTGTTTTACCTCATGTATTGAGATCTCCACTTCTGTTCCGTCACGAACTACTAGTGCCGTCTTTGCCTGAAGATTGAGAAGCTTTTCAATAGCATCCCCCGTCTTTATTTTTGATCGTGCCTCAAGGTATTTACCGAGTGCGATAAAGGTAATAACCACGATCGTCACATCGTAGTACTGGTACTCAACAGCGATGAAGGGGCGGAGCACATCCTCAAAGGCCGTTACCGCAAAACTGTACAGAAAGGCGGTGGTAGTACCAATGCCGATGAGGGTGTCCATATTCGCTTTTCCGTACCGGAGAAATCTATAAAAACCAAGCAGATACGGCTTACCGACCACAAACAAAATATAGGTCGCAAGTATTGGGAGCAGGTGATGAAAAAACTCTTTGAGAGTATAGCTCATCGCAGAGATGAGGTTGTATTCGGCAAGTATGTCCCAGCCCATCACAAGGGCAGCGAGGATGGCAATAGGAATGGCCGAGAGTACCTTCACTCTCATGTCAGCCACCTCTTCCATCTTCTCTTTTTTAGACTGGTTCAAACCTACATGAGCTGCGTGCTCACTTTCGGACATACCCATGTCCTCGGCACTCGTTGGAACGTCTAATGAGTATCCGAGCGGTTCGATGTGTTTGGAAAGGTCATGAGGGCTTGTTTCCGCTGGATCAAAAGAAAGCTTTGCTTTTTCCGTTCCGTAATTTACCTCCGCAAAATGCACGCCTTTCACCTTCTTAAAAGCCTTCTCGATGACTGCGGAGCATGAGGCGCAGTGCATTCCTTTGACCCGATAGGTCTGTGTGTGCATATTATTTTCTTTTGAGCTTATACACCTTGATGATCTCCGCTTTTGCCTTATCTGTCTGCCCCGTTTTCATCTGATGATGGACACAGTGATCCAAATGATTCTCAAGGAGTAAATCCTCAACGTTCGATAGTCCTTGCTTCACTGCTGATGTTTGGGTGATAACATCAATACAGTAGATATCGTTTTCAACCATTTTCTGGAGACCACGGACCTGTCCCTCAATCAACTTGAGGCGCCGAGCAACGTTTGTCTTATTTTTATCGTCCATATACTTCATACAGCCGAGTATACCCCATAGGGGTATACTCGGCAAGGCCATTGTGTTCATAATCCACACCTGACCTGTTGACACCGTATACCCTACGGGGGTATCATCCGTGGGACATGGAAAGTGCCCCTATATTCAGAAAGAAGGCATGGCGGTTCACGCGAATAATTACCGCTGTGATTATGCTTTTTGTCATTGCGGGCTCGGTTGTTACTTGTTTTCTTGCTCTCGAAAATAGGGGGAGCATGGCTCACTCTAGTACGCACGATTCGTCGTCTTTTCCGATACACGTAGATCATATGCAGCTGTTGAGCTCGGCGATGATGTCGCAGGCTAATGCGCTCTCTATCTTAATTGCATCTCTACTACTACTTGCGTTTGTATTCGTTACGCAGGTACGCAAACTACTCTCTGTACGACAACTCGTAGCGCGCAGAAAACGAAGGCACTCAAACGCTCCGCTGATTGATCAATCTGAACTCCACTGGCTTTCTCGTTTTGTACGTAGTCCTGAATTTGTGAGGCCGGCATAGACTGCGCCGTACGGTGCGTGTCTATGCCGGTTAGTCCTTGTTATGCAAGGACTATTTTTTACGCCATTACTCACCGAGCAGTTAAAACAGTTATATATGAAAGAAAAAATAAAAGACGTCTTGCGACAAATCCCTATACGCCATAGATCACGCATTGTTATATCCGTAACGTTACTCGGCCTTGGTGTCATCCCAACCGTTTATTGGCTGACGGCTGGAGATCAAAAGATACACGCGGCTGAAGAGACGGCCACGATGCAAAACGTTGCCGATTCACGCATTGCCGTGGTCGGAGAAGAGAGCACGACGAGCATCGGCAATGTCGGACCAAGCAACTCATGGCCAGGAGAGATTGTTTCGTCAGAAATCTCGCAGATACAGCCGCAACGAGAGGGGGTCATCGTCGAGTGGCGCGTGCGTGTCGGAGAACGAGTTTCTGCCGGGCAGGTGATGGGGAGGATATCTTCCCCACCCGCAACTCCTGAACTAATTAAGATGCTGGCTGAACAGACAGAGGCGGTTACTCGCGCAAAAGCACAGGCAGGCATTACTGACGACTATATATCAAAAGAGCAGGCGCGACTTAGTGCCTTACGCGATTCTATTGGCAATAGCGAAAACGTGAATGCAGATTTGTCATTGAACGCTTTGAAAAGTCTTCGCGAGAAGGTCGAGGTGAAAAAACAATCTCTTCGCTCTTTTGTTGAGCGAACGCTAACGGCTCACGTGGCGAGAGTTACCAATTACTCTGACTGGAGATATGTCCAGTATGGAATGCTCGCTGAGTATGGATCAACGAATCAAAAAGTTCGAAACGCATACCAGACTACTCTTCTGGCTCTGGTCGATGTTCTTAAGAACACAGACGATGTGCCTCTCGATGCAGTCTCGAGCTATTTTGATCTTGCGATCCGTCTTGCAAATAGCACACCAAATGATATGGTCGGCGATTTCAAGACCATGACCTCTTCAGATCAGAGTGAATTTTTGGAGTTCGTCTCTGAGTACAAAGACGCTCAGACAGAGGTTGCTGACAAAGAGACCGAGTACAAGATTATGATCAGCGAGAAAGTCGCCATGCTTGAGAGAGACCGATCGATGGCACAGGTGGACGCGCAAGCAGCCGCGGCAGCGTATAAGACTGTTTCGAACGAAATTACCGGAGGAGCCTATATATATGCTCCTCGTTCGGGTTCTGTGTCGGCTATCTACAAGAAAGTGGGCGATCTCGTTGGCCCCGAGATGTCTGTAGCGGTCGTTGCGGGTCATGGGACAAGCGGGTTGCTCGTGCGTATGCGTATCCCGAGCAATATTCGCAAGCCCGCAGTCGGAGATAGTGTGTCGGTAGTTCGACCAGGGTTCCCCACAGATGTGCGAAAAGCAAAAATGCTCGGTGTTGGGATATCACTCGACGAGACCGGTTCTTATATGGCGGACGCACTACTTCTTGACCCTGTTGATTGGCCCGTAGAAGCATCGGTCCGAGTGATAGCGTCGTCTAACACAAACACTCCGACGGTTCCCCTCTCTTCAGTGTGGTGGGACGAAGCGGGGATTTCCCACGTATGGCGCGTATCGGACGCAGATAGACTCTTCCGTACAGAGGTTGTGCTCGGCCGTACACTGGGCACTTCTATTGAGGTGTACCGTGGATTGAAAAATGGAGATCGATACATCCTCCGTCCATCTTCTGATATGCAAGAAGATATGGTGCTCCCGAGCAACGAGACGACTACCTCTGGTGGCACCGAAACCTCCGTGTCAGACGAACATGGGGGTCACGGAGATATGTAAGGTATCTAATCAGTAAACTGATCAATCCTTTATGTTCAACACCATTATTGCGTGGTCACTCAATAACAAAATCGCCGTACTTATTGCCACGGGTCTGGTGGTGGTAGGCGGTGTAGTAAGTATTGCGACGATGCAGGTTGATATTCTTCCTGATATCAATCAGCCGACGGTCACGGTATTTGCGGAAAGTCCTGGTATGGCTCCGGAAGAGGTTGAACGGCTCATTCTCAATCCGATCGAATCAGCTATCTCTGGCGCTCCTGGAGTCACGCGCGTACGGAGTAACGCCGCATATGCGCAGGCGACTGTTAATATCGAATTTGATTGGGGGAGCGATAGGTTGCGTAACCGGCAGATTGTTCAAGAACGATTATCACAAGCGACGCTGCCGCAAGGAGTTAGACCGACACTTGGTCCCTCGACATCTCTTTTGGGTGAGATTATGTGGGTTGGTGTCAGCTCAAACAGTCCGGATGTTACTCCGATGCAGTTACGTACTCTTGCTGACTGGACTATTCGTCCAGAACTCCTCAAAACACCGGGAGTGGCGAGCGTGCTCGTGATGGGTGGTGAGGTACGCGAATGGCAAATACGTCTTAATGCAGAGCGTATGCGCCGCTATGGTCTTATGCTCGAGGATGTGCGGGCGCACATTGCAGACGGATTGACGAATAAAAGTGGCGGCATCATAACACAAGATGAAAAAGAATATGCCATACGCATTCTTATCGCCCCTCCAGAAGTGGGCGCCCTCGAAAATATCGCTATAGGAAGAAACTCCGTTAATGGACGTGCGATCCGTCTTGCAGATATAGCTTCTCTCGTCGAGGGGCCGAGTCCGATACGTGGAAGCGGAACCATCGATGGGAAGCCGGGAGTCATCCTGCGTATTATTCGTCAACCTGATGTTGAAACTTTGAGGGTAACCGACTCGGTTGACGCAACGTTTGCGTCTCTTGCGGCAAGTGTACCGCCAGGAGTGGTATTGCATCCCGATCTTTTCCGGCAGGAAAAGTTTATCCGCGCGGGACTCGGAAATGTCGAGGCGGCGCTTCGCGACGGGACGATATTCGTCGTCATTGTGCTCATTGTGTTTCTCATGAGTGCGCGTACGACAGCTATCACGTTGACTGCGATACCCCTCTCCATTCTTGTCACGGCAATAGTGTTCAAACTGTTTGGCTTCTCTGTCAACGTGATGACGCTCGGCGGTATCGCGGTTGCCGTCGGTGAACTGGTGGATGATGCTATCGTCGATGTGGAAAATATTTTCCGCAGACTTCGCGTGTGGGCGCTCGGAGGGAAAAAAGAAGATCGTGAACAGGTGGTGCTGTCTGCGTCACGAGAGGTCCGGAATTCTATTGTCTACGCGACCATCTTGGTTGCGGCGGTATTTCTCCCTATCTTCTTTATGCCAGGAGTCGAGGGCCGTCTGCTTATTGCACTTGGCGCAGCCTATCTCGTTTCGCTCATTGCCTCGATGGTGGTGTCTCTGACGGTAACACCGGTACTGTCCGCACTCCTCTTAAACGATTCCTCACTTCAGGGACACGAACAGGAAACAAAAATTGTTCAGAATATAAAGACCGTCATAACGCCATGGATACGGTGGTGTATTGCCCAGGTGAAGTTGGTGGGGATCGTTGTCGTATCGGCAGTTGTGCTCACAATCGGCCTCTACGCTTTGGCAGGCAAAGAGGGTATTCCACCCTTCAATGAAGGTTCAATGGTGGTTATGCTCTTTCTACCTCCCGGGACTGCCCTGTCCGCGACAAGTGACTACGTTGCACAACTCGAACGATCGCTTCTTAAAATAGAAGGGGTACGACAAGTAAGCAACATCACGGGACGTGCGACAGCTGATCCGCACGGCGGGAGCGCCAATTCAAGTGAAATACAAATTGCACTTCAGCCTGGATTTGAAGACGATCGCAACCGTTTGGTGCGCGAAATACAGGCGGTACTCGATCGTTTTGGGCAGGCTGACTTCAGTTTGGGTCAACCTATAACGCATCGTGTTGAGATGCTGCTCTCAGGCGTGCGCGCCCCGATTGTCATCAAGGTGTTCGGGGACGACCCCTCTGATATGGAGCGTGCTGCCAAACAGGTCGTCGCCGAGTTACAGAAACAAAAAGGGGTTACAAATCCGCGGATCCAACAAAACACCGTCGTCCCCGAGTTCCGGATATACGTAGATACAAACCGTTTAGCAGAACAAGGTTTATCTGGCGCAGAGGTGGTCAGTGATCTGGAGATGGGACTCATGGGAGATCGTCTCGGCCAAGTCCGATTAGGTTCCGCGTCGGTAGATGTTGTTGCGCGTTTTGACCCAGAGTCAAAAGATTCTATGGAGTCACTGCGCGACATCTCACTTCCCTTTATCGGAGCTGATTCACTCGGAAGTGTTGGGGATATTCGCGTGGAGGGAGGACGTAATAACATTGATCATGAAGGCGGTAAACGCGTGCTCGTCGTTTCTGCAAATTATCAAGGAACGGATGTGGTTGGTGCTGTGGGTGCTGCTAAGTCTGCCCTCGAGGCCCAGAGACTGCCGGTCGGTGTCACTCTCTCATTCGAAGGGAACTACAAGAGTCAAAAAGAAAATTCGCAACGACTACTTCTTGTGTTCGTGATTGGTATGGTGTTTATCTTTGCGGTGCTGTATCACGCGTTTCGCTCAGTGGCGCTTGTGACACTTGTCATGACCAATATACCGACCGTGCTTATCGGAGGCATGATAGGCATATGGCTCACGGGCGGTTCAGTGAACCTCGCGCACCTCGTCGGATTTATTTCGCTCGCAGGTATCGTCTCTCGCAACGGAATTATGCTCATAGGACGGTGTCTTACCTTGGTACAAAAAGAAGGGTTGCCGTTTGAGCCGGCCACTATCGTCAAAGCAACGCTCGATCGAGTCGTTCCCGTCCTCATGACCTCGCTCGTGACAGCTCTCGCGCTCGTCCCTCTGCTTCTTGGGGGCAGTGAGCCCGGAAAAGAAATGCTGCATCCTCTTGCGGTTGTGATCTTCAGTGGACTCATATCCTCCACCATTATTTCGCTCTTTCTAACACCTGCCCTGTTCTACCGGTTTGGTAAGCAGGCGGCTTTGAAAGCAGCGGGAGAAGGGTCATCAGGATTCTAGACTGGTATGAACACTATCCGATACGGACGCGAGCCACCGTAAGCAGGCACATGGGCTGTGCGTCAGAGTAGCTTAATTATATAAACTAAAAAATATGAATAACTCAATAACCGTCGCCGTTATCCTGGCTCTTATCGTTGGAGGTGGAGGTGGATACGTTGTAGGAAAAAGTTCCGTAGGTTCCCAAAGTTCAAAAGAAATGCAAGATGCTATTGTCATGATGAAAGACCAGTCCACGAGCATTAAACAGATGAGCGACATGATGAAACAAGGTGGTATGTCTCTGCAAGATGCTGGTATGCGGTACAAAGATGACAGCTTGGTGCAGAAAGGAAAAGATCTGCAAGTCATCGGGGAAAAATATCTGAACGAAGACACGAGCAGATCGACTGAAGGCGATATGGGAAAAATGATGATGACTCAATAAAATAAAACGAATGCGATACGCATAACGCCTCCTACATAGGGGGCGTTATGCGTATCGTCATCAGATCATACTCCTATTCATAGTGGCAACGGCTCTTGGGTATATGATATAGTCCAGAACACGCGCGGTTAGCTCAGTTGGTAGAGCATCTCATTGACGTTGAGAGGGTCAGGGGTTCGAGTCCCTTACCGCGCACCTTGATTTCGTGCTATAATATTACCTAATGCGACCAAAACGGCACCACGACGCCCCCAAGGGGAAAGTCTATATCTACGGCAAGCACGCCCTCCTGGAGGCGCTTCTAAACGCGCCACGCGTGATTAAGAAGGTATTCCTCGCGCCCGACCTCGGTGAAGCCAAGCTCCAGACCCTCCTCACCGAGCACCAGATCCCGACTGCTGTGCTTGCCGCTGGCAAGGGCAAGGAGCTTGTGGGCAAGGAGGCCGCGCATCAGGGCGTGATCGGCATTATGGACCCTGCTTCCCTACTGATTTCTCTTGACACCTTCCTCGATTCAGTCGACCTCAAGAAGAACCCGGCAATCGTGGTGCTTGGCGAGGTGCAAGATCCGCACAACGTTGGCGCCATCATCCGCTCCGCAGCGGCCTTTGGCCTCTCGGCTGTACTGATCCCGCAGCACAATCAAGCGCCCATCACCGGCGCGGTGGTGAAGACTTCTGCGGGTATGGCCTTCCGTATCCCGCTCGTGACCATTGGGAATGTGAACCAGACCCTCGCTACGCTCAAAGAGAAGGGCTTCTGGATCTACGGCCTTGCGATGGATGGCTCCGCCACCCTCGGCACCGACGCCTTTGACGCACCGACCGCTTTTGTGATCGGGAATGAGGGCGCCGGGATCCGCGAAAAGACCATCCAAGCGTGTGACGTGACACTCTCTATCCCCATGCATCCGCGTACCGAGTCACTGAACGCGGCCGCCTCGGCCGCGGTCGTCTTCTACGAGTGGTCGAAGAAACACCCGGAGGCACTACTGGTGGTGAGCAAGGTCGAACCATGACCGAGGAGAATCTCACCGCACGAGCGTGGGCCGACTACGAGCTCCTCGACTCGGGCGACGGGATGAAGCTTGAGCGCTTTGACAGCGTCACTCTCGCGCGCCCCGAAACCCAGGCGCTGTGGAAGAAGAATCGTCCCGAGCTCTGGAGCGACGCACACGCAACGTTTACCTTTAAAGATAAAAAGGGTTCTTGGGCAACGCACAAACCAGTACCAGAGTCGTGGGGGCTCACGCACGGGCCGCTCCGCTTTCTCGCGCGGCTCACCGGCTTTAAACACACGGGCATCTTCCCTGAGCAGGAACCTAACTGGGTCTGGGTGAAGGAGCAGGTCCGTGTGATGAAAGACCTCCGAGGTCTTTCATCACATGTTGGACATCCGATGTCCAACATGCCGAGCGTACTTAATCTTTTCGGCTACACTGGCATCGCCACGCTTGCGGCAGCGAATGCTGGCGCTAAGGTGACGCATGTCGATGCGTCGAAGCAATCCCTCGATTGGGCTCACGAGAATGCCAAGCTCTCGGGGATTGATGAGGATCAGATCCGCTGGATACTTGATGACGCTCTCTCGTTTGTGAAGCGCGAGGCGCGCCGCGGCGCCAAGTATGACGGCATCATTCTCGACCCGCCTGCCTTTGGTCGCGGCGCCAAGGGCGAGGTGTGGAAAATCGAAGAAGACTTCACTCCCCTTCTTGAGGTACTCAAAGAAATATTTTCAGACAAGCCTGGCTCATTCTTCTTGGTGAACGGTTACGCCGCGGGCTACGCGCCGCGGGCCTTTGCTCAAGCAGTTGAGAGCGTCTTTGGTAGCGTGACCGGCGAGTATGGCGAGCTCGCGATCAAAGAGGCCTCTTCTGAGCGCGTCGTCCCCGCCGGGATCTATGTGCGCTTTGTACGTTAGCGAGCTACACTCTACCTATGCACGAGCATAAACTAATCGCCATTCTCTACCACGGTGGGTGCCCCGACGGCTTTGGCGGCGCGTATGCAGCCTTTAAGAAATTTGGCGACACTGCCGACTACATCCCGCTCAAACACGGCAAGCCGATCCCCGAACACCTCGAGGGGAAAGAACTCTATCTGATTGATTTTTGTTACGCACGACCGCAGATGGACCAGCTTGCGGCTGTGGCGAAATCGATCGTCGTACTCGATCATCACGAAGGAGTTCGCGACGTTGCGACCACGTTTCCTGGCGTGTTTGACACAAACCGTTCTGGCGCCACCATCGCCTGGAGCTACTTCCACCCAGACACCCCTGTCCCAACACTCTTGCAGTATGTTGAGGATGGAGATCTATACCGCCACACACTCCCGCATGCGCGAGAAATTCTTTCTTACGTTTACACGCTGACTAATTCTTTTTCTTCATTGGAAACGGAAAATGTGGCGCAATGGGACGCCTTTGTGAGTGATATTGATACGCCAGAGACCTTTAAACGCGTCGTAGACATCGGTACGTTCTTTGCGCAATACCATGAGCACGTAGTGACGCGTGGCGTACATCGTGCCGAGCTCGTATCCTTTGAGGGCTTTGAGTGTTACCTCGCGAGTGCCACGGGCGAGTTCGCAAGCGACATTGGGAATCAACTCGCACGCCTGAAGCCACCGGTCGCGATCATTGTTTCCGCAGATGCTGAAGGCATACGCGTATCGCTCCGGAGCGACAAGAGCATCGACGTTGCAAAAATCGCCCAGAAATATGGTGGGAATGGACACCCCGCAGCGGCCGGATTTGAAATCCCCTACGGAGATCCCATTCCTTGGACTCCCCTACCCGCCCATGAGGATACTCGCGATTGAGACGAGCTGCGACGAAACAGCGATCGCAATTCTTGAGTGTGAGGGAGATGAAAAGAGTGCGCGCTTTCGCGTCCTCGGTAACGCGCTCCTCTCGCAGGTAGAGATACATAAAGAGTATGGGGGTGTCTTCCCGGCGCTCGCCAAGCGCGAGCACGCCAAAAACCTTGTCCCGCTTCTTGAGAGCGCGCTCGAGGAGGCCGAGCTCTTGCACGAAGATACGCAGGCGATCCCGGAGGAGACGCGTGCCAAAATATCTGAAGTTTTGGCACGTGAACCCGGCCTCACGGAAGCATTTTTCGACTTCGTCTCTGAATGCGAGCCACCCGCAGTTGACGCTATCGCCGTCACCGCGGGCCCCGGTCTCGAGCCCGCGCTCTGGGTCGGGATCAACTTCGCCAAAGCGCTCGCGCTTCTGTGGGACAAACCACTGGTCGCCGTCAATCATATGGAGGGGCACATTCTCTCCGCCCTCGCCAAAGAGCCCGTACCTACGCCACCTTCTGGAACAAGGTTTAACCTTGTTATTTCTGATGTGGAGATGCCGGTATTGGCGCTTCTCATCTCGGGTGGACACACCGAGCTCGTGCTTATGAAAGAGTGGCTCCAGTATGAGCTGATCGGTCAGACACGCGACGACGCGGTGGGCGAAGCGTTCGACAAAGTCGCACGGATGCTGGAGCTCCCCTACCCCGGCGGCCCCGAGATTTCAAAGCTCGCAGAAGAGGTGCGCCGAGCAAACTCTGTCCGCAGCCGACTGGCTGACCAAGCCAGCGCAGGGCCCGAAGGAGGCGAGGAGCAGAGTTTCGAGGTGTACCTCAAACTTCCGCGGCCGATGATTGACTCGGGGACGTGCGACTTCTCCTTTGCCGGCCTCAAGACTGCCGTGTTGTATTTGCTAAAAGATACAAAAGGTATGATATATCATACCAGTACGCAACTTACTGAAGAAACGAAGATGGCGATTGCGCATGAGTTTGAAAACGCGGTCGCCGACGTCTTGTGGAAGAAGACCTTTCTGGCACTTGAAGAGACCGCTGCGCAGACCCTGGTGATTGGCGGAGGCGTCTCCGCCAACACCCACATCCGCCGCGTCTTCACCGATGCTGTGGATGTCAGACATCCACACGTGAGTCTGCGGATCCCCGCCGCGGCGCTCACCACCGACAACGCCGTCATGATCGGTCTCGCCGGCTACTACCGTGCTCTGCGCAAAGAGTTCTCACCCGAGATTGTGGCCAATGGAAATCTCTCTCTCGCAGATTAGCCCATATTTGCTATATTTGAGGAGCAATGCCTGACAAATTCCTCAAGCCATACGACGCGAGCGAAACTGAAACGCGGCTCTACGACGCGTGGGAAAAGAGCGGACTCTTTAATCCTGATGAGTGCGTCGCCCGAGGGGTCACCTCGGCAAACGCGCCTGTCTACACCGTGACGCTTCCCCCGCCCAACGTGACTGGCGTCCTCCATATCGGCCACGCCTATGAAGACTCTCTCCAAGATGCGGTCGTCCGTTACCACCGCATGAAGGGTGACCGCACGCTCTGGGTCCCGGGGACCGACTCCGCCGCTATCGCCACCCAGGCACGCGTCGAGAAAAATATTCAGAAGGAGGAAGGCAAGAGCCGACATGACCTTGGACGTGAAGAACTCGTGAAGCGCGTCGCCGCCTTTGCCAAAGCAAGTGAAGGAACTATTCTCTCGCAGGTGCGACGCATGGGCGCTTCCCTCGACTGGAGCCGTTACGCCTACACGCTCGACGACACCCGAAACCGAGCCGTGACTGAAGCTTTCAAGCGGATGTACGACGCTGGGCTCATCTACCGCGGCCACCGCATCGTCAACTGGGACCCCAAGGGGCAGACTACTATCTCCGATGATGAAATCGTGTATCAGGAAGAAAAGGCGGTACTCTACTACCTCCAATACGGACCATTCACTATCGCCACTGCGCGTCCTGAGACCAAGTTCGGCGATAAATATGTCGTGATGCATCCGGACGATACACGCTATAGCGCATGGAGCGATGGACAGCAGATTGAGCTTGAGTGGATTAACGGTCCCATTACCGCAACCGTGATCAAGGATGCGTCAATCGACATGACCTTTGGCACCGGCGTGATGACCATTACCCCGTGGCACAGCATGGTCGACTTCGACATTGCAGAGCGCCACGAGCTCGACAAAGAGCCGATTATCGACGAGTTCGGCAAGCTCCTCCCCATCGCTGGAGAGTTTGCGGGGATGAAGATCAGCGAAGCGCGTGAGAAGATCGTCGAGAAGCTGCGCGGCAAGGGGCTCGTGGTCAAGGAGGAGGCGTACACACACAATATTGCCACCGCAGAGCGTACTGGTGGGGTCATCGAGCCCCAGATCAAGCTCCAGTGGTTCGTCGATGTAACGCGCCCTTTTACTCTCGTGCGCTCAGACATTCCCGGGATTGCAAGCGGTGCCACTCTCTCCCTGAAGGAGCTCATGCGCGCTGCAGTCGTCGCCGGTGGAGTCAACATGCCGCAAGAAGGGTTCCGCAACGCATACCTACACTGGATCGAAAACCTGCGCGACTGGTGCATCAGCAGACAAATCTGGTTTGGCCATCGCGTACCGGTCTGGTATAGCGGCGAGAATATCCACATCGGTGCACAAGCACCAGCAGGAGGTGAGTGGACTCAAGACCCAGACGTGCTCGACACCTGGTTCTCTTCTGCACTCTGGACTTTCTCCACGCTCGGGTGGCCACGAGAGACCGATGATCTCGCTACTTTTCATCCGACATCGTTTATGTCGCCTGCGTATGAGATCCTTAATCTTTGGGTCTCGCGCATGATTCTCATGAGCGGCTTTCTCCTCGGCCAGGTTCCCTTTCAAACCGTGATGATCCACGGACTCGTGCGCGATAAACAAGGGCGCAAGTTTAGTAAATCGCTCAACAACGGCATCGACCCACTCGATATGATTGGGCGCTACGGCACCGACGCCCTCCGCATGGGGCTACTCGTCGGCACTGCGGTCGGCAACGATGTCAGCTTCGACGAAGGGAAAGTAAAGGGGTATAAACACTTCGCCAATAAGCTCTGGAACGTCGCGCGCTTTGTCTTAAGCAACACCTCGGCCGACGCCACTCCACAAAGCGCCCTTGTCCCAGCCGACCACGAGCTCCTCACTGCCTTCGATACGCTCACCACTGACGTCACTCTCGACATGGAGAATTACCGCATGTACCTGGCGGCAGAAAAGCTCTACCACTATATCTGGCATGAGCTTGCGGATAAGATTATTGAGGAGTCAAAACCGATCCTCGCTGGCACTGATGAGGGCGCGAGGACCTCGCGCCAAGCTCTTCTGCTGACCCTCCTTGACCGCTCGCTTCGGATGCTGCACCCCTTTATGCCGTTTGTCACTGAAGAGATTTGGCAGTCGCTCCCCACCAAGGACGCACCCTTCCTCATGGTCGCACGGTGGCCGTCCTAATCCTGCTACAATAGAGAGGTGACTCCTACGACTCTCGGCTACGTGTTTATTGGAGGACTCCTCCCTTCTTTTATTTGGCTTTACTTCCTTCTTAAGGAAGATGCGACTCACCCGGAGCCCAAGCGACTTATCGCCTTTGCTTTTATCGCGGGTATGATAGCGGTGCCGCTCGTGATCCCTTTTGAGATATACGTGAGAGAGCATCTCACGGGTGGAGTGAACTTCCTCATTGGCTGGGCAGTCATCGAGGAAGCCTTCAAATACTTCATTGCCGCCCTCCTCGTTCTATGGTGGAGAGCTGTCGACGAGGCTCCGGATTATGTTATCTATATGATCACCGTAGCGCTTGGCTTTGCCGCTGCTGAAAACATGCTCTTTATCGGAGACCCTCTGTTTAAGGGAGAGTTTTTGAGCGGACTTTTCACCAACAATATCCGCTTTCTTGGTTCAACCCTGCTCCATGTTACGGCCTCAGCGATCATCGGCTTCGCGCTCGCCTTCTCCTATCATGGAAGCCCGCGAGAACGGATTGGTGCTGCTGCACTTGGACTTATCCTCGCTGTTGTGTTGCATACTGCGTTTAACCTGTTTATCATGGGTCAAGGCAACTCGCCTACGCTCGCTGCGTTCTTCCTCGTCTGGAGTGCCGCGGTAATGTTTTTTGCAGCATTTGAAGTACTAAAATATGTTCAGGCGCGTGCCTCCTCTAACTCTACTCCCCGATCATGAACATGAAGCCCTCGTTTTTTGAGCGCCTCTCCGGCAACTCGTCGGCGGTGCAGCCGCAGCACGATGCTTTTGATGATGACTTGCCAACTATCGCCACACCGCGCAAAGATTTCATACCTCGCACCGCACCACGCTCGGCTACAACCACCCCCCAAACCGTCACGCTCGGTAGTGAGTCAAAGGGTTCTGAAGGACAGCTTCCTGTTGATGTTCACCAAACCCAAAGTGACATAGTGATCCGTGCGTTCGTCGCCGGCGTGCGTCCCGACGAGCTGAGTATATCTATCAGTCGCGATATGGTCGAGATTAGCGGTTCTCGCATGGAGCGCGAACAGATCGCAAGTACCGACTACTTCACTCGCGAGCTTTTCTGGGGCTCTTTTTCCCGTACGATCCTTCTCCCTCAGGAGGTAGACGTTGAGGCATCTTCGGCAAGCGCCAAGGACGGCCTCCTTACCATTATTCTCCCCCGCCTCGACAAAGCCCGCCAGACCAAACTCCGCGTCAAGGCCGGGTAACTTATTTCAGCGTAATCGTCTCCAACAGTGGGGACGTTGTCACGCGTTCAATAATGAAGGGGAGTTGGTCAATGAGACGACCGTCGGCAGTCTCGACCCGCACACGCCACCGCCCTGCCTCAGCCGGCTTCATTTTGGAATAGCCACGATACCCGCCATCGCTCCCGCCCAAGATCTCGTAGCTTATGACAGCGCGGGTCATCCACTCTTCTTTTTCTGGATCATGCCACTGCCAGTGATGTGCCACGGTCGTCGTGAGTGCGGTGGGGGCAAACACAGCACTATACGCATAGACTGTCTCGCCAGGCGTTATATGAAGCGTGGGAGGAAACCCCAGATATTCGACCGTCCATGGAGGCGGTTCACGTTTGGCAATATAGGCGTCGGGAACGTGCCACACCTGATGGTAGATGCCCGCCGCCGTAGAGGAGAGCGGCAGTGGCGGGAGAATGTTGGTGAAATAGAGTGTATTCATCCCGACCACGACAAGAAACACTCCCATACGAATACGCCACACATTACTCCAGAAGCGATCCGGTGCGAACGTGCGCAGCATGCCAGTGAAGAGTCTGAACACCACGAGCGCAGCCAGCCCGCTAAAGACAAACGTTACGGCATCAAGGGTGTGGGTGTAGATAGGAACGGCGAACAGCGCGTAGGAATACAGCACAAAGAAGAAGAGGACGCTCGTAAAGACGAGTCGCTCGTGGTAGTGGTGGAAGTATTCACTCCCGAGGAACACCAACGTAATAAAAAGAATAAAAGGCCACGAGGAACCGAGAACGGCCGAGCGGCCGTAAAAAATGACGAGGCCGCTCAAAAAACCTCCGAGGGCAACTTGGATGACCAGAACAAAAAGGAGGTTGAATCGGGTGAGGAATCGTCCACGGTTGACCCGCGAATCGATCCAGTGATGAAGAGGGATGGCAATAAAACAGGCTATCGTATACGCGGCAAACACAAAATGGGTGTGTCCGACATCAATACGAGTAAAGAGAATATTATCCGCGATGAAACCCGCGATTATCGCCACCACCGAGAGACGGTGTTCGTGCTCTTTTATCCATTGAAAGATCGCTTGCCACATACGGTGCTTGGACCCGGGCTCGAACCGGGGACCCCTTCCTCTTCAGGGAAGTGCTCTACCAACTGAGCTATCCAAGCGTCGGGCCTTACTGCCCCGCTTTGTACGAGTTTATCAGCTTTTGGATATCCGCGGAAGATGGGAGCCCAAATGGCCCGGAAGGGCTCTGGCCGGTGGTCATTGAATAATCCTTGCCGAGCGGCGCAAGGTAGCTCACGATCCAGTATACCGAGCCGAGAATAAAGAGCGCCCAGAGAATATATTTACCGAACATATCAATAAAGAGATCGCGATGGATGGAGCGTAGCATCCTATTATTTTCATGGGTCACTTCGCGAATCTCTTCAAGCTGTCGTGCAATCTCCGGATCCATATGTTCCCAGTATAGCAGGTGCACGCACATGGAAGTGCCTCCAGCCGGAATCGAACCAGCATCTACCCCTTAGGACGGGGCTGTTCTATCCATTGAACTATGGAGACGAAAACTACGCGGTGATGCCGAGTGAGGACACGAGCCTCTCCTTGTCAAAACCGATAATTAACTCGTCTCCAACAAAAATGACAGGGACTCCCATTTGGCCGGAGCGCTGGATCATCTCTTGGCGCTTCTCGAGATCGGTGGCAACGTTGTAGTCGGTATACCCAACACCCTTTTCAGTAAGAAAATCTTTAGTCATGTGACAGAAGTGACAGGTCGGGGTGCTGTAAATGGTGACTGGTTTCATAAGATAAAGTTACCCGATCAGTATACCACGCCGTGGTATCCCCAGAAAAGCGACCCGCCCCAGAGGGGCGGGCTACACGGGGTACGCTGGCTGCTTTTTGACTCCAATAACGCAGCAGCCAGCGGGGACGCTCACGACGCCCCCCGGGCACTCGGGAAAGTGCGGGGTGCCGTCGGCATCTATCTGGAGGCGATACTCGTTCAGACTTTCGTCATGAAAGACCGCTCCGAGAATGAACACCGACCGCTCGCAGCGGGGTTGCTCGCTCGTGAGATATGCGAACGTCTCGCTCACACCCGCAGGGTCATACCCTTCAGCTTTGAGCGCCGCTCTGACAGTCTCCTCCGTGAGCAACTCGCGTACCTCAAGATATGCGAGCGTACCGTCGTATCCGACTTCGCCCTCGTACCATTTCCAGAGCGAGGCCCAGAGCAGTGCCGGCGTCGGATCAGCTCGGGGTGGTGCCCTGCGAGAGGCGGGCGGCGGCGGGAGAAGACGATTCCATGCACGAGATGGTGGCTTTGGACGCACCATCTTCGTGCCGTAGGCGCGCTCAAGCGCGCTGGCGAGGGTGCTGAAGCGTGTGATACGCACCACCCGCCCGCCCATAAGGTGCAGTGGTGCCATGGTGGCTCCGTTAGTTGAACTGCAAGAGATTATAACACAAAATATTAAAATACAAAAACGGTAGTGCGGGTACCGAGAATCGGACTCGGGTCTCAACCTTGGGAAGGTCGCGTTCTACCACTAAACCATACCCGCATCAAAACCACTCCAGAACCTTCTCCCACCATGATTTCTCTACCACGGGGGTCGTGGTCGCCTGGGGGGGTACCACTACGATAACCTCTTCTCCTTCCCGCGCAACCCCAAAGGTGGTGCGGATTGCCGCGTCCTTACCGCGCTCGGTTGAGAGCGTGGCTACACTTGCCTCAAGTGCCGCCTTGCGTGAGTGGATCTCTTCATACTGCAGCTGCGCTTCATTGGCCTCTGACACAGCTATGAGCACCTTACTCCCGAGGTTCCAAATACTCGTGCCGAGCCAAAAGGCCACCACCGCGAGAACGCTCACTATGAGCCCTTGTCGCATCTGTTTCCCACGCATAGAGGTAGTATAGCGTCTTCTATTACCCCTCTATGCAGGCCAACATCCGCTGTATGTGTTCCTCGGGTATGCGTGTTTTAAAATAGCTTTTCGTCAGATCCTTAGGGTAGTGATCAATAGGCTCGGAAGTGAGGTGCAATTCATGTAGATTTTTAATGAAAATCTCTACCGTCTTATCGAAATGAATTGTCTTATCCGAAAAGTTTCCCACTAAGAAGTGCGGGAGATTGTGGAATGTCGGATTCTTGGTATAGCTCAATAACAAACCCATAACAGCAAAGAATGTTCGAGGATCTACATGCTGTATGATCGTATCGACCCGTACTCTTGGATAGCCGGATACTTCTTGGAGGTACGTATTGAACCATTGTGAGTTCCATACCCTCTTTTCGAGGTGGAGGTGATGTATGACTTTCATCAGAGCCGCTAGGAATGTGTACCTTCTTTTCTCCCAAAACGTCATATTCAAACACTGGGTATTTATAAACGGCTCCATGGCCAGTATCGCCTTGCAATGTGTACTCAATTTAGCATTGTTTATGACGAGAAAACCAAAGGAAACGCCTCCCACGATATATTCTTTTAGATTCAACTCTGTGATTTTCTCATCGAGGTACTGTGAGAATTTACGCAGGGTGATAGCTCCCTTAAACGGAGGGCTCTCTTGGTGGAACCCAGGGAGATCTATGAAATGTACAGTGAAAAAATCAGCCAGAAACTCTTCAAGCCCATGGAGCAGAATGCTATTCGTGGGGAATGAGTGCACTAAAATGAGATGCGGCTTCATGCTGTGTTTTCAAGATATAGTACCAGACACACTACAACCATTGACTTCATAGGTCATACGTACTATCATGCTTAGACAAACGGCTTCGGCCCTCCCCGAAAGGGGTAAAAATGGAAAAGCGGTTCATGGCAGTAATGCCCTGAGCCGCTTCTTCATTTCTGTGAAGTCAGTCTCCGCGACTGTGCCGATACGGTAGTACAAACGTTTCGCATCCACAAGACGAATTTGAGAAAGTATTGCTGTGCTCGGTGCATCGTTTAAAAAGAATGAGAAGTAGTAGGGGCCTTTTTTCTTGTTTTTCGTTAGTGGGATGCCCCAGCAAATCTCTTTGTTGAATTTTCTAATGACTAGGATTGGCCGCAAGTATTGTTCTCCTCGACCATCCTGCTCAAAACCGATATTTGCTCCGAGCGATGCAGACCACACTTCGCCGTCACGGAAGAACGGCCTCTCCTTTTCGTTATGTACTCCTGTCTTTTCTTTGAACCATTTCGTAAAATCTTTCATCACCTCTAAAGAATATCACGATGAATTACTCCGCGGAGGACTGCACCATTTTCATAAACACATCCTCGGGGATCTGGATGCGATTTTTATCAAACTGAGCCCGATGCTTCTTACCCTTCTTCTGTTTGTCGAGGAGCTTGTTCTTACGCGAGACGTCACCGCCGTAGAGGTAGCCCGTGACGTCTTTGCGCATCGCCGAGAGTGAGCGCGAGGCGATGATTCTTCCAAGAGCGCGCCCCTGAATCTTGGTCACAAAGAGCTGTTTGGGGAGGATGCTGTGGAGCTTCTCGACCATCTTCTCTGCTTCCTCCTCCACTCTACGGCGAGCAATCACGCGTGCAAAAGCCGGCACCGGCTCATCCGCAACGAGCACATCAAGACGCACTACATCTGCCTCCCGCTCCTCGAGAATCTCGTACGAGAGCGAGGCATAGCCCGAGGAAATGTTCTTGAGTTTATCGAAGAAGCCGCGCATAAGCTCCCGGAGCGGCATCTCCACCGTGAGCTCCACCCGCCCATCACCAAAGGTCTCAGTCCCGCTCGTGATCGCTTCGTGATCGTAGAGCATTTGTACGAGTGCACTCACGGTCTCGGGAGGAGTGATGATGGTCACTCTCGCCCACGGTTCTTCAATTTTAGTAATATTCCCATACTCGGGGAACTTCGCGGGAGTATAGATCACCTCTCGCGCGCCGCTTGTGGTCGTCACCACATACGAGATGGTGGGAATCGTGACGATAAGTGTGAGGTTAAACTCGCGACGTAGGCGCTCGGTAATGATCTCGAGATGCAGGAGGCCCAAGAAGCCGCAGCGAAACCCTCTCCCCAGCACACCGGAAGACTCCTCTTCAAATGAGAGTGAGGAATCAGAGAGACGCAGGCGCTCGAGCGCTTTGCGCAAAAGCGGGAGATCGTCCTGACTCTCAGGGTAGACTGAGGCCCACACCACGGGGCGCGGACGTGCGTACCCGGGGAGCGCGGGGAGCGTCCCTTTAACCACACCGACCGTATCGCCAACGGCGACCACGCCCGGCTCCTTGATCCCCGTAACGACATAACCGATCTCGCCTGCCGAGAGCATATCAGCGGGAGTCTCACCGGGAGTGAAGATCCCCGTCTCAAGAGCGACAAACTCTTTTCCGGCAGCATGAAAGACGAGTGGCTGCCCTTTTTTGAAAACGCCGTCAAAGACGCGTAGGTAGACCACCACACCTCGATGCGAGGAAAACGAGAAGTCAAAGACGAGTCCGCGCGGCTCGCTCGTACTCGCGGAGGCCACTGGTGGTGGGACCCGTGCGACGATCGCCTCAAGAAGTGCATCCACCCCGTCTCCTGTTTTTCCCGAGACCGCGAGCACGTCTTCTGGAGCACAGTGCACGAGTGCAGCGAGCTCGGCACGCACCTCAGATACCCGCGCTGCGGGCGCGTCAATCTTTGAGACCAGAGGAATCACGACGCAGCCCTGGGCTCGCGCTGCCGCAAGCGTCGTGAGCGTCTGTGCCTGCACTCCCTGTGTCGAATCAACCAGAAGCAACACTCCTTCAACCGCGTGAAGCGCCCGCGATACCTCATAGGAAAAATCGATATGGCCGGGCGTATCGATCAGATTCAGTACATAGTTTTTATAGTGCATCCGAACGGGCTGCATTTTTATCGTGATGCCACGCTCGCGCTCAAGATCCATACGGTCGAGCACCTGGTCGCGCATGAGACGTTCTGGGATCGCTCCGGTACGCTCGAGGAGACGGTCTGCCAGAGTCGACTTCCCGTGGTCGACGTGGGCAATGATAGAAAAGTTACGGATATCTGTACTCATCATGGGCGGAGCGGCTCTTCAGCCGAAGGGGCGAGTGCGGTCGCTCGCTCCTCGCGTGCGCGCACTAGCTTTTCAAGCGCAGCAAAAACGATGCGGAACTCCTCGTTCTCAACCACGTACAGCGCAAGTGCAGCGAAGATAAGACCAACAATGCCGGCAAGCGCACCCTCAATAAACACCGCCATAAGCGTGGTAAGTGGTGCAATACTTCCCCCGATAAGCAACGTGCCGTACGCAGCTGCGCCGCCCACAAGAGCAGCGATGCTGCCGTCGATCACGGGACGTAACAGGGTGCGCGCGAGCCCGGGAGTCACGTTCCGGAGCGCAAACAGCAAGCACCCGAGGAGACCAAGCTGCCCCAACGTCGCGGCAAAGGCGAGAAGGAGTATGGGTGTCCCCTGGAGATCTCCCACTTTCAGGAGAGTGGCGAGTGTTCTAGGAAACCCGTCTGGGGGAAGGGTGAGTAGAAAATACGCAAGTGCGACCGTAAGAATGCCCCCGATTACTTGGTACAGAAGTGGCTGCCATGATTTGCGTGCAGCATAGAGCGCGCGCGAGAAGAGGAGAATAAGCCCTTGCGCCGCGAGACCAACCACAAAGATCGCGAGGAGTGCGGCCGTAAGACGCGTCGCATTCCAGTCAAAAGCGCCCGTCCCTAGGATTACACGGACCAGATGTGCGCGCAGCACCACAATAAGCCCAAAGGCGACCAGAGACCATAAAATGACATGACGCGCGCTCGCCGAGAGGATGTTTGTGAACTCACTACGCCGATCAAGCGCTGACGCTTCAGAAAGTGCCGGAAAGGCGGCGACTGCGTAGGAGGCGCCGATCAGCCCCAGCGGCACCGCCTCAAGGTTACTCGCAAAGGTGAAGATTGAGACCGCACCTGTCCCTGCCTGAGAAGCGAGTGCGGTGAGTGCGAGCGCAGTCACCGCACCCATCCCGAGCGCCAGAGAGCGCGGCACCGAGTCGCGCACGACCGAGGCCATGACGCTCATCTGCGGCCACCGCAATGTCGGAAGTACTCCTGCCTCAATCACAACCGGCACATGCACAAAGAGGTATGCAAGCGCGCCAATGACAACACCCCACCCGATCCCAATGAGCCCAAAACGGGGATAGAGTACCAGCGCGCCAAAAATAATTCCGAGATTATAGAGAATCGGCGAGAGGGCAAAAAGCACAAAGCGGCGATGCACCTGCGTCACGCTCGCGAGGACGCCCGAGAGACCTAAGAGGATCGGCTGCAGGAGGAGGAGGCGCGATAGGAGAATGAACTCGTCTCGTGCCGCGGTGTGCATAAGATCGGGATACAGAAACGCCAGGAAGTTCGGCATCCACACGAAGAGCGCCACACTGAGCGTCCCTCCGAGTCCAAGGAGGAACGTCGCCGACTCCGAGAGAAGCGTACGCGTCTCTGTACGGTCCATCCCCGTGATACGGGGGATGAGCACGTACGCGCTCACGAGCGAAGATACGAGCGCGAACACGAGATCCGGGACCCGGAACGCTGCGTAGTAGAGGTCCAAGGTCTGCCCTGCCCCAAAGGTGTGCGCGAAGGCTCTATCTCGCAGGAGCGCAAGCACTTGAGAAGCGAGGGTCAGACCCGCAAGCAGATACGCAGCCTGATGGAGGCTGCGTATCGGCCGGAGAACGAGACCGCGTACCGGCGCAGTGATGCGCTTGAAGATCTGCCCAACCATCCTGCAATACTACCCTACTCTTTTACTGTTTGATAGGCGCGGGAGGAGCGGAGAGGAGATTCGCGGGAAACGGATTTTTCCCACTCTTAAGAGCGTTGAGTTGAGTCTCCACCGCTGCAGCATTCTCTGGGGACATCGCAGCAACTGCTTGCACCTGCGAGAGAGCGTTCGGCAGATCATTCAGCTTTGCGTACACTGCCGCAAGGAAGTAGCGGGCATTCGCAAACTGTGGATTCGCAGCAACTGCAGCACTAAGCGCGGCTGCTGCATTCTGGAAGTCGCTCTGCGCGGCATAGAGAATACCGACTTGGAAGAGAATATTTGGGTCGCTGGGTTGGAAGTACGCGGCCGCAAGCGCTGATGCAAGCGCGTCCTTCACATTGCCATCTTGCACCTGGAGCTGAGAGAGGAGGAATATCGCGGCTGTATAATCCTGTTTGAGAGCGATGGTGGTCTTGAGTTCCTCTTGTGCCGCTTTCAGATTCTTACCGGCAATATCGAGCTGCGCGATGATAAATGGAATTTGCGGGTTGGTTGGATTCAGTGCTGCTGCCTTCTTATAAGCCTCCCGGGAACTCTCATATGCACCCGAGACACCGAGCGGAACTGCTTGTGCGTAGAGGTTACCGAGCGTGAGCCAGCTGCGGTATTCATTTGGTGCAAGACGCGTTGCGGTAAGCGCAGCGTTAATACCAGCAGAAAGTGCGTTCTGGAATTCTTGACGTGCCGTAGCTGCCGGCATGGTGGTCGAGCTCACGATCTGATTGAGACGCGCAAGTGCAACCCCTGCCTGCACCTGATATGCAAGCGTGCTTGGGGTGAATGAGAGCGCACGCTGTGCTGCCTGATCAGCAGCGTCCAAGTTACCTGCGTTATAGCTTGCATTGGCGTGAGCGATTTCAGCGGTGGCCAAGTAACGACCCGCGAGCGTGTACGCAGCAACCACTGAAGAGAGGAGCAGGATGGTGAGCGAGAAGACAATCACAAAGCCCAGTCGTGGACTTCGTGAGAAGATAACCCCCCACTGCTGACTACGCGCCGCAAAGCGCGTTGTCGAGACGAATACGCCGGCAAGGACAAACGCGAGTGCAAGGAGTACCGCACCTGGCTGTCCAAAGGCCGCGTTTACGAAGAGATATACGGTACCTACGAGGGAGAGGATCGCAACAAAGCGGATAAACGCGTCTTCAGGAGCACGGAGAATGAGCATCCGGAGCCCAGACACAAGAAGGAGAACAAAGAAGGCAATCCACGCGAGCGCCCCAAGCATGCCAGTTGTGACAAACGAGGTCGGCAGGAAACCGATACCGGTCACAAAGTCTGCGTTCCAGAATTGAGTGGTGTTGAGAGAGACGTCACGATACTTGAGCCACTCAATGCCGAAGGTGCTTGGGCCAGAACCAAAAACCGGCATGGTGCTATACGTCTTTTGCGCCACTGAGAAGGTCGACTGCCACGACGGGCGGACCGTGAGCGTACCGACATTAAACGACTGTGCGAGCGCGCTTCCCAGCGTACCCCCGATGAGGAAGAAGAGAGAGACCGCGAGGACCGCGAGCGGCATCACGAGTGAGTGTACGCCCTCCTCATGATCAGGAGAGGCATCACCAAGTTCCACCATATCGTCGAGATCGCTATCTGCCGATTTAGGGCCACGCTGCATAACCGACTCCACAAACAGACCGAGAGCGACTAGGGCAACAAGCACCCACACGACACTTGCATTTGCGAGCGCGAGAAGAAAGAGCGCGAGCGCTCCACTTGCCATAAGCGCGCGATGCGTACGTTGCTGGAGCTTGAGGAAACGGAATGCGAGAAGTACTCCGATCACACCCAGTCCCATGAAGTATGCAAGATCATCAAAAGATCCAAGAAGAGAGAGGGTCGGGGAGATAGTGTTTGGCATGACTTGCCCCACGAGCACAATCAGCGTCTGGAGAAGCGCGACGGCGCCAAAGAGCACTGCTCCCGCACGCAGGAAGGAACTGTAGTGGTCAGCGCGGCGGAGCACAAATGCGGCCAACGTCCCCAAGACTGCCGCGACCAGCATAAAGCCAAAGGTATCGGTGTCGAACGTAGCACCCCAGAACGTACTCGAGAACGGCGCTCCCGAGAAGGCTGCGGAGAGTCCGTACGCTATCGCGGGGAGCCAGAGTGCAACTACCAGCTTAAACGGCGGTAAGACGACGTTTCCACGCGAGAGGCGCGCGAGGATGTAGAGCGCAAGCGTGAGAATGGTTCCGGCAGCGAGAATAAATGTTTTTGTCGTGACCGCGGGTACTGAAGATCCCGGGATAAGCACGAGCACTCCTGCGGCAACTGTCGCAAAAAGTGCCCAGACACTAAACTGCTCAAGAGAACTGCGTCGCACGACTACTGACTGTTGCGGGGGCATATGTGGATATGGTGATAGCTACTCACTAGTAATAGGGTCAGTGTATCTTCTCATCTTGAGTGTACCTAGTGACTTATCCACACGTATCCGCGAGGTGTCACCTTATTATTTTTTGTATTTCATTGACTCCGTAAGGTGACACCTTGTATTATGTGCCTTATGACAAAGCGAGATGCACCGTTTGCTCTAGGAGAGTGGTACCACTGTTATAATCGCGGTATCGAAAAACGTATCTCATTTGAGGACACCAGAGACTATCACCGCTTTCTAGAACTCCTCTACTTAGCCAATGATGAGGCGCCACTGCGACGCAACGACATCGGCACACGCAAGTTTGAAGAGGTTTTGAAGATTCCTCGTACCAAAAAAATCGTCGCTATTGGGGCATTCTGTCTGATGCCTAGCCACTTCCACCTCGCACTCAAAGAAACCTCAGAAGGGGGTATTACCACCTTCATGCGGAAAGTGGGGACAGCGTATACGCTCTACTTCAACGCTCGCTATAAGCGAGAAGGTAACCTGTTCCTTAAGCCATTTCAGTCGATCCATGCGTCGCCCGACCGCTATCCGCACCTTATCAACTATGTGCACGCTAACCCGACCATATTGTACGAACCGGAATGGAAAACGGGGCATGTAGTGGACCATCAGTTTGTGGAAGAACGTTTAGCAACCTATCCGTATTCAAGCCTCAGTGCTCACTGTGGCGTACCCACGCCGGCCAGCGCTATCATAGACACCGAGATACTGTCTCAAGCGCGGACTATCCCCATACACAAGATGTTGCGCGAGGCACGGCAGTATTGTGCGAATCTCGATATTCCATAAAAATGCAGGTGTGGTATAATGGAAACAGACCGGGTTAGACGATCGCTCCACTGCCCTTTTGGGGTATTGGGGAGGAAAGTCCGAACATGCACCCGCCCTTTCTTACGGAAAGAGCGGGTAGATAGGTAGCGGGTAACGCCCGTCGTCCGCGAGGATAGAGGTGACTACAGAGACGCCAATGCCGAGAGGCTGCGGATTCCCTTGTGGAATAGGCCGGTCGCAAGACCGGAATGCAACGAACAAATCCTTACCTGCATGCAAGGCCGTGTCCCGCCCTTTCGTCAAGAAAGAGCGGGGAGTGCCGCTCGAGGTGGTGCGTAAGTACCATCCCAGATAAATGATCGCCTCCCGCCCTTTCTTCAAGAAAGAGCGGGAACAGAATTCGGCTTACCGACCCGGTCTACTAAATGGAAACACCCACGCTCCTGCGCGGGTGTTTCCATTTTTTCTCGTATAGAAATGGCTTCCCCTCCCGCAAAACGCAAAGGAGGGGTAGCGAGTCACCGAGCAGGTTGTGACAGATAGGCCTCGTAGGTTGAAACGTATGGCGGACATACGCCATCTCGCTCATAGGCCTGTACGTCCTCACGAAGGGCACTGTGAGGAATGTCCTTATCGAATCGCCATATGTAGGCGTTTCGAAAAAGCTCTTCAGTCGTCAACGGTCTGTCATAGCCCGCGCGGAAGTCGACGTGTGGGTACATGTCATCTCCTTTGCTGCGTTGAAATCCGACAGGACGCCCAGTAGCGACAAGGTGCGTCTGAACACGAGTATACCAAGAAAAAACGCTGTCTAGACGATCTCGCAGACACCACCTGCACAAGCGAGTTCCTTCTTCATCTCGGTTTCATCCTGCCGCTCATAGGCTATCAACTTGGAGTAGTCTACTTCAGGGAAGCGCGCGAGACGTGCCTCGTATTCTTCTTTTGAAATCTGCTCGTAGGGCGCGAGACGATAAACGTGATCGGTTCTCGGGAGGAAGGAGAGCCCGCCGATGATATCCCAGTTCTTCTGGATCCAGTCCACCACGCCGATCCATTCATCAGGACCGACCGAGACCGTGGCCGATGGGTTATGCTCGGTGAAGTTAAGCTTGACCCGCTTCCAGTATTCAAGCTGGTCGAGCGCAGTGAGGCTATCTTTAAATCGAGCCTCTTTTGAGTGGTCGGGAGCCTTGATTGGAAATTCAAAAACATACGTGTTGGCTTCTTCGAGCGACTGCCCCACTTCAGGGTAATACGGCACGCCTTGATCACGCATCATCTTGAAGAGCGAGTCGGTCGCGCTAATGCGCACGCGGCGGATGTAGTAAGGCGCGTGACGTGGATGGATGCCTGACGCGCAATTAAAGGTCTGGGAGACGGTGCCTGAGGGCTTAACAGCGGTGACTGCCATCGAGCGTTCGACGCCAAAACGCTTCGCGTAGAGGACGTTGGCCTTCACAGCAACGTCGCGGATCTTACGCATCACCTCGCTTTGGCGAGCAACTGGCGAGTCCCACTGCCCCGTCACCGAGACTCCGAGGAGTCGTTCCGTTTTACAGTGGTCAGCCCACTCCTGCGAGATGTAATTGAACTTGGTCAGAGTCGACTGATAGGTACCGAGGATTGCGGCAAGGCGTGCTTTGCGCAGGAGGCTCGCCTCCGTGTCGTGCGCACGCGCAATCACCTCCGAGAGGTTGCAGAACTGTTTTGACTGGAGGATGATCTCGGCGCACGGATTCGTGCCAATCGGACCACGAACCACGCCGTCTTCACCAATAAAACCGACTTTCTTAAAGTAGTCGGTGCGACGCTTGGGAAACGTGACCGCCAAAGAGCCGCGGTTGAAGATCCCTCGTTCACCGCTCCCGCTCTTCATGAGCGCGACCCACTCGTCCATAAGCTCGGCATTGGTCGGCTGCGCCTCGTACACGGCTGAGTTGTTCGCAACTGAACGATGTGGATCGGTCATGTAGAACTGCCCCTTCTTCGCGTCACGCATCTCGACATCGTCGAGATCAGAGAGTGAGATCATCGCGGTGCGGCGGACTCCACCCGCAACCACACATTCACCAATCTTGCAGCAGATGTCGTGAACGTCGATCGCACGGAGTCGGCGACCAGCGCGCGTGAGAATCCGATCACGAGCAAAGGAGAGGAGAGACATGAGTGGCTCGGGGCCACTCGCCTTCCCTCCCATCGTCTTCAGTCGGGCACCTGCGGGGCGAATCTGGGAGTAGTCAAACGTGATGTCCTTGCCGGCATACCAGGTCTCAACCCCGAGAGTGAGCGCGTCGCACCATCCCTCTTTTGAATCACCGATAACGTGCACGGGGAGCTTCGTCCCCATCTGCTTCTTAATCTGTGGGAACTGCTCGACATTCTGACTCTCAACCGCAAAGCCAACCCCGCATCCCTGCATCGAGAGATACATGATCTCGGCGAAGTCGCGCAGTCCCGTGGGTGCAACAAAAGTACAGTTATAGGCACACGCATTACAGCGGCGTGCTGCCTCACCAGAAAACTGCATGAGACGCATTGAGGGCATCACCTCCTGCTTGAGGATCCCCATGCGTACCTCGGCATACTCTTTCTCGGTGAGCTTCTGGCCAAGGTTCTCGCGCATGAAAGCTATATAGCGATCGACCGTCTCGACCCATGTCTCACGGCGACCCTCTTCAGGGATCCATTTCGCATAGGTGCGCAAATAGACGAACTCACCGAGCGTGTTCCCTGCAAAATATTTCTTGCTTTCCTCTGCAAGCTTCTTCACATGTTCGGGGATATCGATGTGTGCGGCGCGTAGCTGGGCGCGCTTATCGCGATAGAGGATGTAGGCTTTGGCCGTCTTGACGTAGTCGTTTAATATAAGGTATTTCTCGACCGAGTCCTGCATCCCCTCCACCGTGGGAAGAAAACTCTTATACTTTTTGGCAAAGCGCGCGAGCTCTCCCGCGACCTGGTGCGCGACCAAGATCGCGTCCTCTTGTCCACCCTCTCCTGCTTCACTCATTGCCTTCCACACAGCGGTCGCAATCTTGTCAAAGTTGAAGGGGACGAGTCGCCCATCACGTTTCTCAACTTGTGGGATGAGCTCACGATAGCGGAGCGTCTCCTTTGAGTCAGCCGGCCCGGCAGCCTGCGACACGGGAGCGACAAGTGCCTTTGAGCGGAGAGAAACTTTCGCAGATTTGGACATGAGGAGGACAATTAGAAAACTGATAATGACCTTGTTTTGATAAGTGTACTCCTACACCCCGCAAACGTCATTGTGGACAGCGTTATTTCGTAACGCTTAGAAAGTTTTTCAATGAACGTCAGATATTTGACGCATTCGTGCGTAAAAGACATGTATCAGACACAAAAGCTACTTGGAGTGTAAAAGACATCTCTGTCTAGATGACGCAAAACAAAAAGAGCTTTATGTGTCCTTGAAAACTCAAAGAAATAAAGTGTATTCCCCTTATGGCTGTCCGAGAGAACGCTCGAGCTTGCGGGCGCGTAACCGCGCCCGCCGCCGCTCATAACGCTCACGCAAGCGCTGCTCAAGCGCTGCGGCCTTTTGTGAAGCAACCCACCCAAAGACACTCATCACGATATTCGCCGTGATGACAAAACCGCTGACGAGGATAAAGGAGGTATCAGAGAGTCGTGGAATGAGAAGAAGGTAGGTGGGAAGGAAGCTTGCCATACCGACCACCACATCCATCACCCGATTCGTGGGTGCTTCTTCAATAGCAACGATCTTTTCCCACATCTCGTAGCCCGTGAGGAGTAAAAAGACAATAACGACAGTGGCCGGCGTGCCGAGAGAGAAGAAGGGTGCGAACAGACCGATCGACGCTCCAGTGAGAAAGTGGACCACACTCCAGAGGTCAAGCCACTTCCCTTCTCTCCAGATGTCCGTGCGTTCAAAACGGCCGTCGCGGGTAATATGCATGAAGTAAGTATACCTGGTTTTGGTGTTAGTTTTGATGTTGGGCCGGTATGTCTACTTATTCTGGGCGTGGTTGAGACAAATCTGCGTAGTTAAACAGGACGCCAAATGCCTTGCACCACACCATCACATACCGATACTCGTCGACGTTGACTCCTTCTGGAATTTCATAATTTACATTGCCCTCCGTCGCTTTAACGGCTCCGATGTTTACATATTCTTTCGCGCCCAAATCTTTTGCCAGATACACAAAAATGTCAGGGCCATTGATGGTCTTAAAGTTCTCGTAGCGGATGTAGCTCTTATTATCTGCATGAACGATTCGAACGGTGCCTGATGCAGGATGCAACGGAGTGTCAATAATTGAAAATGATTCAGGAGGTGTTGGGGTGCTTACACCAGGACTCGCATCAGGAATTGCATCGTCAGCCTTGATAGTTCTGAAGAGCGGCGATATCGCATAATACGCAAAAGCGAGCACAGCCACGCCTATGATACTGCCCACCGTGTAGAGGATGTATTTTTTCATGGGTAGAGCAATGATAGCAGAACATTCCTTTCTGGCGGAGGGTGAGGGATTCGGTCACGCATAATTTCTTGCTAGAAATTTGCGCTACCCCGCCTCGGGCCGTCGCCCTCCGGCCTTCGAATCTCTCACATCTCGCGCAATGATGCTTCGCGCAGACGGTTCCCAACCGTCTTTGCGAATCATTGCGGAGGGTGAGGGATTCGAACCCTCGGTGGGTTTCCCCACACACGCTTTCCAAGCGTGCGCACTAG
>ERZ1292625.921-Hain-H41-01um-R1-921-length-39405-cov-14_pt1 | contig 39405 bp, 46 predicted proteins | sample MGYA00564400_ERZ1292625 | MGnify/ENA primary metagenome ERZ1292625 (study PRJEB36523, sample SAMEA6512639) | groundwater metagenome | collected 2019-01-08 | study: AquaDiva: Metagenomics assemblies of 32 groundwater samples
TGCGCCATTGTTCGGCGTGTGTCGTTCCGCAAAAATACTTTCCGTAGAGGAACGTGGTCGCATTGACGGGCATTTGAAGCCCGCAAAAGAAACAGGCTACTTCCATAATCAGGTTGAGTAAGGTGGAAACCACCGAATTGAATCGAAGTTATCGGTTAAGGAACATCGCGTTGAGCAATAGAACCTGAACCGCCAGTATCGGCCTTGTAAAGACCAATCGAAAATTGAGCCACAGTAGCAACGCATTAAATACATAGGTCAGTTAGATTTTTGGATGTGTTGCCACGTTTCCAACTGTTTCCAGACGATTTTCTTCACTGTGCTTTCATCGGCTTCATCCGTTGTTATCTCAACCTGAAGCCGGATGTCCTCTTTTCCAGGCTGATGGATTGTCATCTCAACAACAATGGCTTTCATATTCACCTTTGGTTAAGGGGTTATTAGTTTCAAGGATCAGGCTCGGGACGACAGCTCGGCAAGTCGCCCGGACCGGAGGAATGTTTGAAAGTAGGAAAATGACTCATCTAGTTTATTTTCTCATATTCTATTGAGGTACAGAAAGAACTACCGAGCCGGATCCTGAAAACTGTTTGTCAAAGAACTATGCTAGTAGCGGGAGCTGGAATCGGACCAGCTTGATTCTCGTTATGAGCGAGACGGCGATACCATTTGCCTTCCCCGCAGATCCTAAATCAAAATAACTTCCTCGACAGCGCCACCCACCTTTTTCAAGGCCATCTTGTTACTGATATGCGACACCAATCCGGTAACAAAAAGCACGATTGAACTCGTTACAAAACCTGTTCCGAAGTTTGCCTCTACCAACACTCTAAACTCTGGAGACAGAACTACCCCGATAACTGCTACCCCGATAAGACTGCCCGCTTGTACCGCGAAAGCCTTTACTCGAATTTTCCAAAGTTGATCCATATATTTAAGTTAAATTACTTCGTACCAATCCATTTCTAATAAATCTCGTTGAGAAGCCACCCAAGGAATTGTGTCAGAACCGTCTGAAGAAGGCACAATGAAAATATAAGGTCTTTTCATTTTGCTGTTTTCGTCAGGGCCTTGGACAGTGATATACATTCCCTTACCATTCCAGCCCATACGAGCAACTTTCTTCCCTGATCGTAAAAATTCATCTAATGCTCTCCCGAAACCAAATGTTTCTCCGTTTCCCATAAAAATAAAATTAAATTAAATAATTCCCTCACACCCCCTATCCCCGATTCGACCGACCGCCTTTTGTGCTAAAGACCGTTGCGCGAGTTTGTCGCGAAGTTTCATAAGCGTGGCAAGTAACTCCTTCAAAAGTCCTAGTTGAGAATACACGTCATTGATTAAGAGATCGCGAGCCCAAGAATCGGGCAAAGCTGTACCGAAACATTCAGTCGTACCGGAAGTGTAGCCTCGATGAGGGAGGATACGAGGAATTGCGAAATCGAGAATTGTACCAGGGACGACAAATATCCCGAGCTCCTCAAGCTTGTTGTTCACCGCCGCTTTGAGAATTTCTCGAAGTCTGTCCTTTTGAGCCTGAGTAGGTTGATCTACCGGCGTTGTACCCCCTCGGATACGGCTGAAATTGCCCGCCAGACAGATTGAAAGGGCGGATTCGTTGAATCCTATGACCGCCGCCGTAGCCTCGCCTACAGCGCGAGGCTGATACCAATCACCGTTAGGTGTAATTAGAATGTTATACCCTATGAAAGAAAACTCATCATTGAGTACCTTTTGATAACGAGAAGGGAAGTCCGGCCAGCGACTTTTATGGCTGGCGTTTATTGCAGATACAGATAAATCTTTTGTCGATGCGAACGGATCGGCTTGAGTGCCGCCAAAATGATGGACCGCAATATGTTTGAGAGTGAGCATATATAAATTATACCACCGGCTTTTTTAATGTCCACGATGTTCCAAATTTTCTGTTCCAATGTTCAAGCTCAGAAGGTGTCAGTTGAATCTTTATATTTTTCAAAGGTGTATGAATCCAAGTAGAGCCGTTCCAAAAAGGACGCGTCAGGACTTCAAGAAGATCGCGCATATAGTTTTTGTTTATCGACCGGAAATCGCCCAAGTGACCATGAGCCATGTGACATCTTTTCACACGGCAAGCCCAGGCTAGATTCGTAGGATCGAGCTCTCGGCTAGGGTTTTCTTGATACGCCTCCTCAAAATGATGACCCTCAACAAAGAATTTAGACCCACACCAAGGGCATACTTTAGGAATATATTTAGCAAGCTCTTTTAGAATAGCAGAGAACTTTGGAGACCGAGGGACACCTCCTAGAGGAGGGTAATAAGAAAAGAGAGAAAAAAGAATGTTTTTTAAAAACTCAATCATTTCTTTTCTGTAGATACTTGCATACATTCCTCTCTCGACAACGAAACGTCCCACCCCATTCCTCTATCAATCGGGTTATATATTTTATGCTTTTACAGATCCGGCATTGCCTGAGTTTGGCCATAGAAAATTTTTGATTGCTTTGAAAAGTGATACAAGCCAATTATCCCCCTGTTTCGTACCTGTGTCAACAAGATACTGCGCCTTTTCTTTTGGCATGTCGAGGAGAACATAGCAACCGAACCTGTCAGAGAAAGCATTGATCACGTCGCGCGAAAAGTAATGACGCCCGCCAAGACCAGCCTCCGGACCGTAGCTGTTTTGGATGTACATATACACCTCTCCATCAGCTTGAGTAGTCCAGCCCAACATGGCGAGCGCGTGGCCTGTTCCGTTCCCTATTGTTTTCATATACACATCAGACAAGGACCAGCTCCATCTCACACCGAAGAGCACCCCGCATTTTTCATTTCGGAATTTCCACATAGTCCGGCGGATCGTGTCGAAGTCATCTGTATCGGAATCTGTAACAGCAAAATATGAGCCTTTCTTATGCACTAGGGCCTTTGTGAAGAGCTTCGTTGGCCAATTATCCAACCGGCGTAGGAAATCAACGCCTGAGCCCTTTTCAAGCGAATACGGGGCGTCTTTAGCCTCGATAGCACCGTATTTAGTATGCACTTTACAAATAGTCCGGAGATCCGTGCCGAAGCCATCCACCTGGCCATCCATATCTTTTGCTACCGCAAACACCCATTCCGGGCAGAGCTCCACTTCTTCATGTATCTCGGAAAGAGAACACGAGCTTTCGGCTGCACAAAAATCACTTCCTTGCTGGTTTTTCACAGTAGGAGCGCCGACAATGAAGGTACTCGGAAGCTCGGAGAGAGGAGGAAGATCAAATACCGCGCCAACAGAGAAGTCGCGCGCGTCTTTTGGTAATTCTATTAGCCCGCCTGTTACTTCGGGATTGGTCATTTCACGTTAAAAATGAATGTTAAATTTATTCAGTAGCCAAGCAAATGCCCCGCCTAGAACACCTATAGAAAGTATGTACTTCGATGTTTGAGTTAATGGCAAAGCTTTTACATCCGCCTCCTCTGCTTTTCGTTTTGCTTCTCGAATTACAGCTTGCTCGTCCTCGTAGCGTTTTATAACAGGTTCCACTCTACAAGTATGCTCGTCAAATTTATAAATATGGTCGGCTACTTTTTTGTGATGAGCATCCTGAATCTCGTTCTGGTTTTCCAGCATCTTATGAATACGGTCTATCTTGCCATTGACAGTCACCTTCACGGCTTCTGTCACTGTAGCTACCACTTTATTCAGAAACTCTGTTTTCTCGCTCTCGTTCATGTTACTTATTAGTTACTTCTAATGTCTTGGCTTCATTCTGCTTCCTTTTAATTTCTTCTGATAAAACTACCTTACCACCCTGTACTAGTTTCAGCTCTACATTCACTCCCAGCTTCTCCGCCGCACCTTTGTAGGCTTCCACAATTTTTTTGTCAGAGGAACTGGCGATGTCTAAAATCGGAGTCTTACCAGAGGCGAGCGAGTCGGTGATGTAAGATTCGAACTCTGCCGAAGTGTGATTTCGAATCTCAAAAGCTGGGTCGGGTTTAAGAGCCACCGCACCCCCGGCTATCAAACCCATTCCCACTATTCCTGCTATGGTTTGTTTTGAGGTCATATTATCTCACGTCCAACATGGTGTAGTTATTATAATAATTTGTGCCGTCGTACCAGAATCCGATGATGTCGCTCGTACCTGCAAAAGTAGTAAGGGTTGGTGCTGTCCCTCCTGGCCACTTCACGCTTGCTGGCCAAGTGACGGTGTAACCTCCCACTCCGTCCATTACGAAGCGAATCTGAAGTTGCCCGACCGCGCTCTTGTTGTTCGGAGCGACAAGTGTGACGGTGGTGTTTTCTGTGAGGGTGTTTATCTGCTGATAGTTTCCAGTTCTAAAGTCTACGGTCACTGCGTTAGACGAAGATGTTTGGTTTATTTCTTTAGTGAAAGCTAGAGAGTTGTTGATTTCGAGTTTGGTTGAGGGGGTTGTTGTACCGATTCCAACACCGCCTGCAAATGTAGAAGTTGCTGTGGTAGTGGTTGCAGTAAAGTATGTGCTGACGGTTTCACCGACAACAGAAAGCTTGGCGTAGGGGGATGAAGTGCCGATGCCGACGTTGCCTAGGAAATTAGTTATTTTACCAGAATCCATAGTCATCGTAACAACACCTGCACCATCATAGAATGAGTTGGTTGTACCAGAGTGGACGAGGATACTTACACCGTTAGCGGCATCGTTATAGGCATCGGCTCGGATTCCTGAGGCAAAAAGAAACTGGGTGTAGACATTATTAAATCTAGTGGCACTTGCTCCGAGGTTATTGGTATTATTGGCCGAAGTGAGAATATCACCTCGATGTGTTGTTACTCCGCTGATGTCTAAAAGAGTTGCGGGATTCGCCGTTCCAATACCGACGTTGCCAGTAGACAAAATCGTCATCGCTGTGGTCGTTGCTCCAGCCGATGGTACAGCGATAGCATTGAAGATAGGAAGATTCGACAAAGAAGAAGTTGCCGAAACGGTCAAGAAGGCGTTCGGAGAAGTCGAGCCGATACCCATTGTCCCCAAAATCAGAGTTCCATTTGTTCCGCCTGCCGTACTGCCCAGTGTCAGCTTGTTTGCCGAATTGTAGGTCAGAAAGGTATTATCCGTTCCTCCGATACCAGTCCCGAACATCAAAGAGTTATTTCCTACCGAAAAACCTCCAGCTACGAATTGAGAGTACCCTACGCCTGCAATAGCAGGGACGATGGCGGAGAAGCCAGTGTAATAAAATCCTGTGTTTGTTTGATTTGTGAAAGCATAGGTTGGCGCACCTGATGAGCCGTTTGGTCCCAAAATTACTCCTCCCAAAGTGTTTGCTGTTGTAGAAGTTGCATGGAAGTATTCAGCGACTACGGGGCCGACTACGGAGAGTTTGGCATAGGGAGAAGTGGTGCCAATGCCCACATTCGAGCCAATGATGTTCATCTTGGTCGCACCAGCATTGTTGAAATACAGTCCGTTTCCGTTTATAGAATCAAGGGTAACGGCATTGAGAGCTGTTACCGCCAAGTTAGCTGAAATGTCGCTACGCAAGTCCCATAGACGGGTAGCATCATTTCGCACTACGTTGATTTCAGAGATGTTAGAGAGTGTTGTAGGAGTAAGTTGCACATTACCGACAACATGAAGTGCTTGACTTGGACTCGCCGTCCCGATACCGACGTTGCCAGAACTATCTAATGTCATTCTTTGCGTACCATCAAGAGTTGCATTATTTGCCGCTGTCCAAAATCTTATTTCAGTTGCAGCGTTTTGATTGGTTCCTGCTTGACCTCCAATGTTTATGACATTCGCAGAAACCTGATTATCAAAAGTCATACCTAAAACTCGTTGTTCGGCACTTAGGTAGTGTGGGGAAGAAATGACAGCAAACTTACGAGTGGCATCTGTTCTTGTACCAGCTCCAATGTCAGCTCCAATCATTACGGCAGAAGCATTATCGTACAGACCTGAAGCAACATCTAATAGAGATAACGGACTCGCCGTCCCGATACCCAACCTATTATTCGTATCATCATAGCAGAGATTGGCGTTGTCCTGCGAGAGTGTTCCGCCTGCTCCTGCGAAAATCACAGAGCAGAGGGTGAGCGAGGAGTCTACGATAGTAGCCGTAGCGATGAGCGTACCTGCTTGGAGGTTGCCAGTGACAGAGACGTTACCTGCGAAGGTGGAGGTGGCGGTGGTGGAGGTGGCTACGAACCATGAGGCCATGAGAGGCTCGGTTGAAGTTGCCGCGCCTACCCCGCAAGCGGCGGTAACAATCAGGTTATTGGCATCGAGTTTCAAGCACAAACCGGCCGTCAAGCCTGAGAGCTTCACAGATTTGCCATAGGTGAGCTGTGTGATATTGCTAGACGGCGAAGTAGACCCGATCCACTGCGGAGCGAGTTGGAGATTTTGCGCGAAAGCAAATGCCGGGCAAAGAAGAAGGTAGAGAATAATGGCGACGGTTTTTTTCATATAGATTTTCCTGCCGCCACAGGTTTGTTTTATTATACCATATTTAATTTGAGAAAAAGCTTTTCATAACATTGTCAAACGCGGCGCGATCTTCTTTAGACATCGCTTTGTACATTGTTATAACCTCTTCTTTTTTACCTTCTTTGAGCATGGCCGAGGCTTTCTCAGCCGTGGTGTAGATCGCGCGCTCCCGGGCCAGCCGGTCTTTGGCAGTTTCAGACGCTTTCATGGAGTCGAAAATATCTTGATTTTTCGGAGTAAGCGCTCTATACATTTCTATAACTTTTTCTTTTTTACCTTCTTTCAACAATGCGTTCATTTCGTCGTAAGTTTTTTGAAAGGCGTTTTTTGTTTCATTTTGTAGTTTTGTTTTAGCGGTTTTTGCTTCGTAGTATTCCGGATTGGAAGTTGGTAAATTTTGTTTCCCTAGCAGGCCGGCTTTCAGAATGTTGAATTTGCTCTGCTCCACGTGCTTTTTAGGATCAAGAAAAGTTTTTAATCCGCCGTAGGTTTTTTTAATTTGCAAGCTTGCAGGAAATGGGACCGCGCCAAGAATATCGATAGCTTTTTCTTTTGTGTCTCTAGGATTACCGAAGAAATCCGGAGCGTCTGCAAAGGCTTTGTATATCTCCATGGGCAGGGCAAAGGTAGGAGGCGCGCCGAATTTCACTAGGCTTGAACCTGGAACAAAGTCAGTGCCCTTGATATTGAAGGTTTTTCCGACAAGAAACACGATCCCCAAAGCGGCCAATATATATCGCATTATTCCGGCAAACTCTTTATTTTTCAACATCTCAGCCGCAAATTCCGTCTGCTTGAATCCGAAAGTAAGAAATTGTGTGAATATTTTTGTGATGTCGCTGTTCAGTCCAACAGGGGTATCGATGGAGCTGAAAAGAAATTGTGTGTCCCGGACAACCTTCTTTGCATACGCGATGGCTTTTGCTTCCGAATATCCAGCATCTATTGCCTTTGCCTTTGCGCCAAAATACGCCGCGCCTCGATTGATTTTCTCGGCCGTGTCGAACAAGAAGAATAACCCTTTATCCATATTCTGCATGAATTTATGAGTGGACGACAAAGCTCTATCCTCGATCATGTTTTGTTTCAACACGCCAGTATCTACGAGCTCGGTATATGAGCTCGGAATCATTAGCTTGCTGTACCCAATCAGTGTATATTTTTCCCCTAGCTTTGCGTAGGTGTTGGCTCCTTGCGTCAAGTTTTTTATAGCGGACCCGAGATTCAATCCCAGCATTGCGCGGTATACAAGCCGGCGAGCTCCTCGTGTCAAAACAGCCGTAGGCCGTTGACCGACTTTATAGCCGAATACTGTTTTTATTAAGTTGTCTAGCGCGGTATCTATTTCCGTAGGGCGGAGGTTTATCAGTGAAGCATATCGAGTAATATATTTTTGCTGGCTCAATTCCAAAGTTTCCGCTTCCAATTTCAAGCGTTCAAGGGCCGGATCCATATTGGCCTTTCTCACTCCTCGTTTTACATAGGCATCGAGCGCCGCCCAAGTATCTTCTCGGTATCCTTTGGCTCCCAAGCGTTTTTCGAGGAAGGGATCATAAACACTACCTGGCACTTTGTCGTCTATAATTTTTGCGAGATCCTCATCGAATTCTTTTGCAATATCATCAAAACCAAAAAGGTGGGTAATGTAATGACTGATTTTTTGATCTTCAGGGAGGCCGAGGCGGTCTGCCCATTCGCTGAGATATGCTTTGATTTCATTCGCCACTTTCAATTCAACCGGAGAAAGTCTGGTTTGCACCTTTCCAGCAAAGTAATCTCTTTGAGCTTGGCCGTCGAGGTAGCGGAAAAGCGCCTGATTAGCTTCTTTTGGTACTCGTTCGGACCAGCTTGTGATTAAGTCGATGTGTAGAGGTAATTCCGTTAGGTAATTGTCATAAGACGCGCGAATCACTTTTGCTGTGTTTCCTAGACCTATTTTTCGGAGCACTCTGTCCGGAGTTCTAAAGTAGTCGAGGAGATTGATTTTCTGTTTGACAGAAAGGCCGGTGTCTATTACTATTTTGCTTAATGGATCAGATAACCTCAATGCTTCATTTTCTCCCTGGGTTTGGATATGCGATTCTTGCATTATTCGGCCTATGCTTTGCATCGATTCTCGTTCTAGCGGGGATTCGGTTTTGTATGTGGCTCCTACTAGCTCCCGAAGATGCTGACTTGCATTTGCTTTCCGCGTTCGTAATTCTGCTTGGATTTGGCCTGGTGTCTTTTCTGGGTTAGCGATCTCCCTCACAATCTTATCCGACAACTCATTCTGTTTGTTTAGGAATTTAGTGATAAGATTTTTCTCGCGCTCGGTACGCAAAATACCGAGAATATTTTTCTTCTCCGCTCTCAAAGACTTCACCTTTTCCCGCGCGATCTGTGCGTCACTTTTTATTTCAAGGTTTTTTATTTCCTTTGCAGTGTAGAAAAGATTAGGACTTTCCTTTTTCAGTCGGTCGCGAGTCATCTCAAGGAATTGCTCATCGTCCATATTTGCGTCAAGGGAGTTGAAGTCATTAGGACCGAATTCAATACCCCGCTCAGTTAGGACCCTTTTCACCTCTCCAAGATCGCCATCAGCGAGCTTTTCCTTTATTGCCCTTGCACGAGGATTTTTTAATATATTCACCAATCTTTGGCTGTACGCGTCCATAGAAGATTCAGAGGAATAATCTTGAGTACCTGCTCGAGTATCGGAAATTTCTTTTTCTAAACGAGCAACGGTATCTTTTAGTGTGGTTATCTCCGGAGCCTCGATTCTAGCCTCTCCTACCGCGTTGGCGGCCATCTCAGCATCTTCCTTCGAAGGAGGGGGTACATCCTCGTCTGGCATCGTTTCTATGCGGTTTTTCAGGGCTTTTATACGGGCTTCGTATTCAGGTTTCTTGTCTACACCATATGCTTTTTTGTGGGCCTCCGGCTTGGCCATGGCTTCGGCTAGGCTAGCCTCTTCTCGGCGGAGCATGGAGAACAGTTGATCCACCGAAGCGGTTTTTGATACAGAAGGAGGTAATAATTCTTTTCGAACATCAGCCCGGGACTCAACGGCTTTTTGCTGTTCTAGTGTCCGGCCAAAGACCTTAGCCTCGGCTATCTTGTTACCGCGTTCCTCGGCTTTTTTTAGTTCTCGTTCAGGATCGAGCTTCCCGGTTACTTGGTTGTAGAAGTCGGTGAGTTGGGATTTGGTTTTTAGGGAAGTAGAATTAAAAACAATAGATTGTTGAGAATACCCAGTTGAGGCATCTTTTAATCCATCAAAGCCGATTTTTTGTAAATAGTCATTTGCTTCATTTTGGTTAAGAGGTAAGTTGCCGTAAACATCTTCTCCTTTTTCTCCATATTGAATCTTTGCAGTAGGGAGGTCTTTATTTATTCTATCTACAATTTCATTAGGAACAGGCTTGTCCATAACAAAAGGATTTTTCCAGTCTACATAATACTCTTTTATATTAGGACCATAATCTTTAGCGAAACGAGTATCGCTTGCCAAATAAACCCCTTTACCATAAGCAAGTCCATAAGTATCTGCTGGCTTTATTTCTCCAGTTTGCGGTGCGGTGGTACCACGATAGTAGACTGGTTTATTTTTTACAAACTCCTCCGCACTCTTATACTTCTTGGCTTCGGTGGCTAGGGGTTCGAGGTCTTTGGAGATTTCTTGAGAGACGGCTGGTTTTTCAACTGGCTTTATCAACGCACTAGCTGGCTTCACTTCGGGCACGGCCTTTCTTATAGCGGCGATCTTCTTTTCAGCTTCAACACTTTTTTCAGTAGCCAAGTCCCTTGCAATTTGTTGGCCTCTGGATACAGGAGTGAATAAAGGTTTTTGGATTGCTTCTTTTTTCTTGAGATTAGCCACCGCTTCCTCGGGCGTCGCCCCCTTTGCCATATTTTTTGGTAGACCGTCATCAGCAAAAGGGTTCTTGGCAAAACCGCCTTGTTTGTTAGGGATTGCATCAAATTGCGATTTCACTTTTTTGAAAGTGTCGACAATGGTTTTTAGAATCTTGTCGAGCGTGTCGAAGATACGAGCCCATACGGATTTCTTGTACCCGTATTCACCGGCATCAGCCTGCGCCCATTTATCCACGACATATTCCTCGAGCAAAGCGTCTTTGCGGCCGGCTCCTTCATAGATACCTTCCTTGTCGTAAGAAGCTTCTAGTCTGGACCGGTACATTGGACCCATTTCGTTTTCAGCCAGATCAAGAGCTTGGCGCCTCATTTCTGGCGAAAGTTTACCAAACAGAAAATGCTTCGTTTCGTGAAGGGCTGTTATCAGTCCCGCCTTGCCATTTCTTTTCACAGTTTTAATGAGATCCCCAAGAGCGTTTTGATAGAACGCTCCCTCGACTCCTTTGCCGAACGCTTCCATCATTTCCTCTGGTGTTCCGAAAGTTACTTGCAGATCCCCCCTGCTGTAGCCTGCCCTGCCTATATTCTCATAGACAATTTCTCGAATCTCGGCCGGGGTTAGTTTTATATCTTTAGTGAATATAGGGCGCCTAAACGCTGTTACAGGCTTGTTTGCCATGTCTTTGGTGATTGGGACCTCATACCAGGTTACGCCCTGTGTATCGGTGATTTTGGTCGCTTTGTAGCGGTTTGTGAGGAAGCGACCGACTTCTTTTTCGTAGAATTTGTAGATGGGGTTGTTGGTGTCTACTTTGCCGGAGATGTCGAAGGTTTCGTTAAAATGAGTGTCTTTTAGTATTTTCGTAACATCTGGCTTAGTATCGTATGTTTGCTTAATACCGCCGGGAGACTCCAACACCCATTTCTCATTAGGAAATACTTGATATGTTTTATATCCATCAACTATATTTTTCGGCATAGCCTTAAACTTCCCATCTCCGAGGATGTCGGTAACTACCCAATTATCCCCTCGATTGATAACAAGACCCACTTTCAAATTTTCAGGAGTAAGTTTATTTTCTATATCTAGTTCAAAGTAATAATCGAAGCCTCGTGTATTTTCTCCGCGGCGCCAAAGATCATTTGTTTGCCCCAGCCCCTCAATTTTCATCGCAGTCTCACCAGTAGGGAATTGGAGTTTGGTCTTGCCGTCCTCTGCGGCTTTTTTGATTTCCTCTCGAATGATGCGCTCTTGCCAGGTGTTGCGGTAGGGTTCGAGTTTAGACAACTGCGCCTTTCTGGATTCAATAATTTTGTTAGACGGAGAAAGATCAACATCCTCGATGAAAACATTTCTTTCAAAATGGCCATCGGTTTGGGATTCCAGTGTGGCAAAAGTTCTCCCGTTTGCTGTACCTTTTACTGTATAGGATTCTCCTTTGTAGTTTACAGTAAGTCCATTATTGAACACATCGGTCGGTGGAGCTTGGTTTTCCAAATTCCCTTTCTGGAATAGATCGGATTGGATTTCGATGACGCGGCGGGTATCTCCAGGAATATACTGCCTCTCTCCTATTTTAGAATCGGGTACAAGAGCGCCGGCTTTTCCGGGTAAATCTTCAACACGGGTATGGGCGAAGTAGTTTTCGGTTTCGTTACCGGAAAAATGAACATTGCCCGCCGATGTTTTTATAGGTGATTGATAGATTCGCTCGGAATAATTTGCAACAGGACCGCGAAGTTCATCCGGTAAATTTATACTTTCATATTTAGGATTACTAATACCAGAAGAAGAATAAGTCATATTAGGACCTCGCTTTTTACTTTCGATAGCATCGAGTGGCAACAACTCCGTCTTCACCTTGTTGGCGAAGTTGGTGACGTTTACAGTATCACCTTCTCCTTCAAGGGCTTTGCGGATTAGATCGCGCTCCGGCTGTTTCAAGTCGGCGGAATTTGTTAGGTCAGAAATGTATTGTTTTGATACAGTAGTTTTTCCTTTTAGCTTTTCAATCAGAGTGGTTGATAGATCAGGCAAGCCTTCAAACGGCTTCTGGGGCTCTTTGACGGTTGGTATCGGTTCTCCTTTCACTTTCGCCATAATCTCTTGAGGAGAAGGCAGTTTTGCCCCAAATCCCGCTGGTTCTACACGTTGAGTAGATAGTCCCATTGCCGGCGCTTGGCCGGGTTCTACGCGGTAGCCGGGGAGAGCGGGCAATCCTAAGGGTTCTTTTTGCATTACCTTTTTCAGAAGCAGATCAGGAGAAAGAATTGATCTAACACCGAGAGGAGTTTGCCGGCCGGCAGCTTCGGCATAAGAAGAGGCATTGGTGCGCGCCAAGTCAATCGTGGACGGTAGGCCATTTTTTGTGAGAATATCATTGGCTTTGGAAAGTATTTGAAATCCTTTGTTGCTTCCACCGAGCTTATCCGGATGGAGTTGATGGGCAAGTTGGCGAAAATTATAGGCTTGTTCTTCGAGCGTTTTAGGTGATCCAAGCGTTTTCCACGCTTCGATTTTGGCAATGGTGTCGTTTTTTGCTAAGAGAGAAGCAGCTCTGGTGAGACCGGAGGCGGCGATCGAAGCGCCGAATGCTACGTCCATTACTTTTCCGGAAATACCACCGAGATACGATGCCAAAATACCATCTCCGTGATCGAGCCTATCTTGAATATCTTGATTCACATTTTTGTAAACCGGATCGCCGCTGTTTAAAAAAGTAGCCAAAGGATTAAGTTTAGTTGTTGTTTTTTTTCCAGTATCTCCTATCTCCCTCGGAATAGTAGTAATCATTCTTGGAATCGCTTCCAAAATAGCTGTAGGGGTATTTATGGCAAAATTCATTATGAAGGCCGCGCCGGTTTGGATACCGCGATCAATGGGGGTCGCTCCGCCAATTGAGGTTGGAGATAGGTCGATAGTTTTTTGGGAGAAAGGAATTTTGACTGCAACTTGCGGAGCAAAGCTCTGTTCCATATACCTTTGTTGTCCACGAATCAGTTCCGCCGGTGTAGGACCGCCCGCCCGCGCCTTCGCGCTTTCTGCCGGAGTCGCTTGGCGGATCTCTTGCTGTACCGGTACTCTAGGAGAAAAAATATCCTGCATGGGGAAAGAAGTCGCTGGTGTTGAAGCGCTTGTTGGACCAAAAATATTGAGACCGAGATCAGGAGCAACTTGCGAAGGATTTGTTGCTCTAGCCAAAACAGAAGCGGGAGAATAATCCGCAACTTGAGCAGTTCGAACAACCTGCGGCGTTTCCGTAGGCTTTAGGACAGACGCGAGCAGTTCTTTGGGAGAGAGGAAAGGCATTTAGATTTTAATTTTTCGCCCAGGCTGGCTCATCCTTAGCTGCAAACCACGCATCATAGGCTTTCACCAGAGCGTCCAGTGTTGTGTATTTTTGCTTGCCGCTAGCAACATTTCTCTGCCATTCGTTTTGGAAGGCCGGATCAGTATTGACGAAGTAATTTCTTGGGTCGGCAGTTCCTTTGGTGCCATCTGACGCTGTAACAGATTCCGCCACGGCGGGAATTCCACCCTGCACAAAAGCCCTCTCTTGCTCGGGAGTATATGGTTTTTCTCCTGCCGGCGTAGCCTTTACAGGCGGAGTTTTATACCCACTCACCGGCACCACATCCCCTGGCTGTCCATTCGTTCCTTCTTTAACCCAAGCACCGTTCAACCCTACATTCGGGACGAATTTGTATCCAGCCCCTAGTCCATCAGGCAACTTGAGCTCCTCTGTTTTCATTGCGCCTGTAGTTTTGTTTTTATACACAAAAACAGTTTTACCGTTTGCATCGATTTCCTTTATTTTTTCCCAATTCGCCTCACTAGCCTTGATGAAAGCGGCGCGGATTTCATCTTCACCCATTCCGGAATCTTTCATAATCTGAAGAAAGCCAGGACTTGATTTTAATTCATCAAAACTCTTATCACCGCCGGCCAAAGTGTTCAACCCATTCATCGCTGCGGTTTTTGTATTCGCCGCAAAAGTCTGCTCCGCCGCCAGCTTGTCTTTTTGTTGTGCAATAAAGGCTGTCCGTTGATTTTGAAATTCCTCTGATCCGCGAGTTTCTGCGTCCGAAAGGATTGCCTGAATCTCTGCATCCTTTTGCGCCGCTGTGTTTGCTTTTAGCTTTCCACCTTGAACTGCTGTGTCAATCGTGCGGGCACTTCCAACAGTAGATCCTGAAAGACCTGAAAGTACGTTAGAAGCTCGGCGCTCTCGGTTCATAAGGTCTACGGTTTGAGCATCTTGGGCCTCTATAGTAGCGAATTTCTGGTTCACGGCGTTTACCATGGCTTGAGCCTGTCTGGCTTTTTCGGCGCGAATTTGAGCCTCATCCGGGGCTTGTAGGATGTAGGGGTCGGTAGCGGTAGTAGCACCAGCTTGAGCTCTTTGGCGGGCAACTAGCGGATCCGATGCTAGAGCCGCTTTATTGGCTTCTTCGATTGAGGAAAAACCTGTTCCACCATTAGCGCGAGCCCGGGCGAGCGCGTCAGCCTGGCTCTCCTCGGGCACTACAGTGGTTGGAGTGAACGGGACCGCCTTTACCCCAGTAGTTGCCGTTAGTCTGTTCACAAGAGCAGAGGAGGCGCTACCCGCTTTGTTGGCCTCTATGATTTTAGGATCGGTTATTGCTGTTGCCATATTAGTTGAAGTTAGTATTTCGGGCTCTCAAAGTTGCGCCAGTAGCTCCTGCACCGCCGGATCCACCTGCATTACCCGAACCACCTGCCCCACCTGCCGTTGAATAAGTACCTGAATCAGCCGTGAATGAAGTGTAAAGAATCAAAACATTTCCCCCTGCGCCGCCGCCGCCGCCGCCGCCATCAGCAGTGGTGTTGTCAGAATTAGAACCGATAGTACCCATAGTTGAAATAATACTGGTGTTGTTCAATGCCCCTCCGCAAGCTAGGACAAGGCCGCCGCCGCCAATCCCTCCAGCTGCGCCAGCACTTGATACGCCAGATGTTTCAGTTGCGTCTGAACCTGAAGCTCCGCCGCCACCTGCCTCAGCATAAAGAGTTGTTGAGGCGACAGCCATTGTTGAGTTGCCTCCAAAACCTCCTACCGTACTAGCTGAACCACCAGCACCTACAGTTCCAATAGTGCCAGAACCACCACCGCCACCTCCCGCTCCATGAACAGTCGCACCTGCGATTGTTAAACCTGACAATCCACCCCCAGGGCCATTGCCTCTATTACCTATGTTTGTCGCTGTCGCGGCTCTTCCCGCTGTGCCAATAGCTCCTCCCGCCGCACCCATTCCTGCGGTATAAATAGAAACTCCTGAAGTTGTGAGAGTACAAGCACCTTGAGATTTTATGATTACCACAGTTCCGTTTGTATTTGGATTTGAAAATGCGAGATGACCTGTTCCTGTGATCGAAACAGAAGTGTAATCCAGTTCAAGCACACGTTGGCCCCCGGCACTTATTGTTGTCGTACCTGATGTGAGCGCGAGAGCACCATCTGAACCTGTGCCGTAGAATCGAGGGCCGACAAATTGACCTCCGGCAAAACCTATAGTTGTACTGCTCGTATTGGTCGAACCGGCGTTGAGTGTATTTATTCCCGCCGTACCGATATTTCCGATTGTGCTGGTAGTAGAGGCAAAAGTATATCCATTAGGAACATCCTGTGTCGTAGTAGCAATAAAAAGAGGAGAAAGCACACCTCGCGCGTTTGTGATAGGAACGTAATTTCCTGGTGTATATGGGCTGGAAGTTGCAAAAGAGGAGGGCAAAACCAAGCTAGCGCCCGTACCGCCAATCGAAGTTGTCGAGGCGGCCTCAAGACCAGAAGCGAGCTCGACACAACCACGAACAGCAGAGGTAGCATCAGCACATCCGGCCGTTACAACATTATCAACATAATATTTGGAAGCTAGAGTCGTAGTCGCAGAAGCAGACGTAATTAAAATGGTATCGTCGTAGCGAAGCAAAGCATCAATCCTTTGCGAACCGTTTAATTTGTTTGCAATTTCAAGAAGAATCGGCGCGTCAGTTAGCTCAACAGAAGTACCGCGTCCCCAAGCTTCGGCCACGCCGCCAGTTGATGTTCCTGTGATTAAGGAAACCCCGCGCGTCAGTGAAGTGAATTGTCGGCCTGAAGAAAGAGTGCCGAGAACATATTCGCGCCCGCCAAGTTTCAAACCGTACTGTCTACCCTGTGTTAGATATTCGCCAGAAGGTGTTGATGTTGCGGCGACAGTAAGAGTTGTGGCGACCGCAGTAATACCTGAAGAAAGAGAACTACGGTAATCAGCAACGGCTGTGATAGCGCCCAAAGAAAAAGAGGATTCATCGATGGTTGCACCTACCGCTGGATCAGTAAGGACACCGAGAAATCGGGAATTTTGCTCTGCGGTTCCTCGGTATGTATCAGAGAAAAATATATTGTACGATTCCGCGCGTTTTTCAACCGAAGGAAGATGGCCACCGTAAAATTCATACAGTGTGCCTGCATATGCGGGAGTGGAGAGAGCGAGGATTAGAGCGAGAGCGAAAAATTTCTTGAACATATTTTTTTCGTTCCGCCGAACATGATTTAATAATAACATAAAAATCTAATTTGCTACATACTTGACGGGTAAGCGCAACCCCTTTTCTCTAACGTCGACAAAACCGTATTCGCTAATCGAAAGATAACCGATTGCCTTTGCTTCAAATTTTAGGCGGATTCTCTGAAAGCGCTTCGTACCAACAAAGAATTCCAATTCATAAGGCGAAGCGTAGATCGTGTTGTCATCCTGATTGCCTCCACCAATTACTTCTTCACCAAGCGTAGTAGTACCGATAGCTTTTCTCTGACTCAGATCAACATATGAGCCGTTGCCCAAGATAGATTTTACAAACACAAAGGGCTCGTTATCCACAGAGTAGGAAACGTCGAGTTGTTGATCGATGCCGATAAGCCCAGCTACTTTTTGGCGACGGACATCCTTCACACCTTCCATATCCAGAAAATCGTTTCCTGTTATGTAGTAATTTGGAATTATAGAATCCTGATCAGCCACACCGGAAAAAAGTTTGAAAAGATTGGGAGATAAAGCGTCACCGGAAATCAGAGCACCATTGTAAGAGGCTAGGTCGCTCACCCACATCTCATGCAATTCCCACGTTTTCCAAGTCCGATTGTACATGAACAGTCGATTGTTGACAGTGGAGTCATTGGACCGGCAGGCTACGACGATATAATCGTTCCATTCAAATACCACAGCGCGATCGAAAGAATAGTTGGAAAGGTCGAGCGCTTGAGAGATAGTGCGGGGAATCACTTCGGTACCCTGTACGTTAATTTCCAAGCGCCGGATTGCGGGATTTTTTGAGTCTGTTACGTCAACATAGTAAATACCTTCCCCCGTAGCGCAGGAAGCGCGGAAAAATGGGATGCCTACCTTTTCTCGATAAATCAAGTTAGTAATCTCTGTCGAAGAGATGAGGCGCAATGCGTAGGTTTTAATTGTATGAAAGCAATATTGTGTACTCCCAATAGGAGCTACCGATTGAAAAAATCCGGCATCATCTTGTCGGAAAACAAGAGAATCGGCGATTGAAGAACCAGCGCCCTGTGCAAAATCCAATACACCCTGATCAGTAGCATCTTCTGTGTAGTAGTCAGAAACAATTTCTGCGAGGTTGACCGGAGCCGAAGCAAAAGTCACAGAAAATGCGCCGGTTACATAATTGATAGTGCCTGTCCCGCCGGAGCTTCCAGTCAGTGTACCACTTCGACTATCAGTGAAAAGTTCAGCTTTACCCACATTTCCGCCAGAGGAGTAAGCCGAGAATCCGGAAGTATCAATATCAGTCGTAAAAGTATCAGCAGTTGGTACGGTTGCTACCACGGCAATTCGTTTGTTGATTTGAGTCATACCTACAACGTCCTGAAATACCACCACGTCCCCTACGGCGAGCCCGTGGCCGGTAGCGGTAACCACGCCGGGGTTGGCTGCTGTTATACCGGTGATGGTCTTCAGAGCGCTCGTAGCACCTGCAATTCGCACGAAGTGGCCGGTAGCTTTGTCATTGGCCGCCTTGTAAGCCAGAGTGCCAGTGAAGGTCGTAGCGACGGCGTTTCCAGTTCCTAAATCTTCGGCGGAAACAAAAGAATAATCAGCGAGAGAATCTCGGTCAATCGCGGAGAGTTGAAGCCCTGTTTGATCGGACCCGCCGAATTTATCCTTTCGATTCCACAAAAACATTCGGCCAACTGTAGCTTTCATGTATCCTCGGAAGGTGTTTTGTTGCTGATCAGCCGCCGAGCCTGGGTTTGCAACGGCTATTTTGTATGTCTTGTTATTAGGGCTAGAAATATAGGCAAAAGAGCCGGCCAGAGACTGATACGGGGAGAAGGAAAGATCCTCGTCGGTTGAAATCAAGTTAGAGCCGATTTCTATATTGTCGGCGGTCACTGAATCGTAATAGTACAACTTACTACCTTGCGCCCAAAAAGGAATTTGCGTGCCATTATACTTGCGGGCAACACCGACAAAATTAGCTCGATTAGTGCCGGAAATTTCCGTACCCAGTAATTGTTGGCCTCGACGGAGTTCTATATGGTCGCCAAAAATATGCCAGTTGAGAGAGTCTGAAGCGGAGCCACGGACAATAGACTCCTTCTCGATTCGTGTTACAAGGCCACTTTTAAAGTTTTTGACAAAAATTCCCATATTGTAATTGGTTTTTAAACACCTAACTCTGTCTGTTGCAATCGGCTGTCCCACATATTCAACCCGCTCATTATTTCATTCGAAGTATTTTTGTTGTATGGTACTTGGTTGGCGTTGACGCGATCCCAGTCAATTCCGCCTTTCTGCTCAATCGCAACTTCATAGGCGAGTAATGGGTGAGAGAAGGTAGGAAATTCCCAAGTCGTGCCCGCTTCAATATCAGCAGTACCTTTCAAGAAGAAAAGATGGAGCGTACCGGCGAGAGTTCCCGTCCGGCCGATTTTACTGTTTTTGACATCAATATAGAAATAGCCGTTTGTGTCTTTGTATTCGAAACGGCGAGCGAAAGGAATTGGCTTGAGAGGGTTGCGATTTCCGGCAGAATCAACTATATACACGCCAGTTTGCTCCTCTTGTCGTGCGTCATACGGGGTGTATACGCGGAGGAATCGGGCTGGTAAGCTCTTTGATCCTGTATAGTCGTCAGCGGCGGTAAATGTAAGCGTAGAGTCAAAATCGCGCAGAATCATCCAGTCCCTCTTAGCTTCCAGAAGGTTTTTCTTCATGTTAAGGAGTTGAAAGAACAGGACCGAATCTATAGATTGCCCTCCGAGAAACAAGGTATTCATTGTTTGTATTTCTATTCCAGTCATTTTTGTTGAAAATATTTAGATACAAGCTCGGTACGAGGAAGTGGCTTTGCCATCTCACTTTCTTTTTTCCGAGATTCTTGTAATTCTTTTAATCCCGTCAACACTGTCCCTGAAAGAATACTGTCAACAGTTCTCGCTAGTAAGCTGGTAGCGGAGTCTTCTTGATCCTGTTCACGTTTTGACAAGTCATTTAGGAGTTGAGAGGCGGAGTCCTTGATTTCGGAAAGCACTGGAGTTAAATTAGTTTCCGGAATATCTGATATTTTCTGAGAAAGCGTCTGTTCAATTTTCTTTACTGCCGTCAAGATTGGAGACAAGTCGGTTTTTATCTGTTCAGGAAATTTAATTTCCTGAGATGCGATTTTCTTAATCTCATTCAAGAGAGCAACAACTTCGGAAAGATCCGTCTTAGGTATTTTAACAACCGGAATTTTTACTTTGTCTTTTATAACATCCTCGATCAGTTTTTTAATTTTCTCATAATCAACCGATTCAGTAGTATCAGCACCACCTCCGCCAAACGACATACTCTGGGACCGGACCATGAAGCGCTCGATCTGCTCGGCGAAGCCTTCTGAGGCTCGGACAGAGTAGTCAGAATCGCTGTATACCGAAGTTGTAATATCAATCATCCTACCAAGGCCGGAAGTGTCGCTCGGAGCTTGCGTTTGATTAGTATATCGAGAGCCGTCAGAGGAGCGCGTTAAATTTACCGTATTGAGCGTGGTGCCGGTATATGAATCTCGTATGGTAGCGCGAACGTAGTAGGTGTTGGCAAAAAGGTCGGGGATTTCAAGCTTGTATACGAGCGCCAGAGGTGATTGAGGCTCGATATTCATAGTTAGTAGAGAATTTGGTTCTTACCCACGATCTGAGCCCACACAGCGGTGTTTTGAGAGCCGGTAGGAAGGTAGAATATAACTCGAAGATACTTTGTCCGGAAAGAAATGTCAGTTGAGTAGTGAGCTCGGCCTGATACGAGGTTTCCATAATTTTGAGTCGTAGATGCGAAAGGAACAAGGAAAGTTTGAGGGGTGACAGAAAGGGCGGTAGTTGTTGCGAGTTGGGTAGTGGCTACAACGCGAGGATAGTAGTCTATGCCGTCATGAGAATCTTCTATCCAGTACCGTAGATCAGAAGCCGTGGAGGAAGCTGTGGCCTGAATTAGAAGCGTGGCGCTATCGAACGTCTGCACATTACCATTTGAAGCGATAGGGACGTTACAGTTTAGAGTAGAGGTAGCAAGGCCAGGCGAAAGAAAAGCGGCGCGTGTAAAGAGAGTGGGACCAGTGGAAGAAGCGACTTCTCCTGTCTGGCAAGAAGTAAAGGCATTTAATTGAGATGGGTTTGCGGTAGTTTTAGAAGGCAAGAAGGCGAACGAAAGCAACAGAAGCAAAAGCATACTTCCGATCGCTGAGGCAATTTTTAATATTTTTTGTTTTTTCATAAGTTTTTTCGGGACTCATCCCTCCGCCTTTTTTGGAGGAGGAGAGTCAATCCCGAATTTTAATACTGATACTGGTTAAAATCTTCGGTTGAAGTAGAGAACCCTCGAATAAAGGTTTCTACATTCCCTAGACCGAGGCTTGTAGAAGTGGCTTGGTAACAATTAGTTAAGGCGCCTTCGTTACAAGAAGCAAGAGGAGTACCGGCACCACTGGTGGCATTTTGTGCCAAGAGCATGATGCTGTGTCCTACATATATTGGCACTAATCCTGCCGATTTGATACCAGCGTTTGTATTTTGCGCTGCCTCGATAATACTCGAGGTAGTAGTTGCGGCCGAAGAAGTCGCCAAATACGCTTGATAGATCAATCGCTGATTTAGAGCAACAGCAGGTGCGGTGTAATACTGCGACGCGACAATCGCTTGACTGGTCGTAGCGAATAGATACAAGGACACACCAGAAGCGGTGGAAGTACCACTAGTAAATATGGAAGAGCTCTCAACCCAAATAGTTGCTGCTGTTTTGTTTGTGAAAACAGAAAGAGCAGAACCTGGGGCGAAACTAAGCTTTCCGTTTACTACGAGGCCCGCCTTTTGAAAGTTGGAAACCCCGTTAGACTTCACCAAACCTTCGACGGTAATACTAGGAACATTACTACCGTTGCTATTATACTGCCCGCCTACAGCTTCGGTAGAAGCCGGGACGTTGACGGTTACTTTCGGCGATCCGAAAGAGATACCCAAGAAGAGTACCAAGATGACTGCGAGACCTGAAACTATTGGTGATATTAGCTTGTTCATACGTTTTTAAGGGATTCGAGCGCCGCCGCGCTCTAGGCCGTTAAGCTAATAAATTTAGTTCCCGTCATCACCAGAGAAGTTGGTAGTCAGGACTTTTACGTCGACCAGTTTAGCTAGACCGTCATTAAAGACTTTCTTACCCCAGCAACCCCAGGTAACTACGTCGTACCCTACATAACCGTCACGCTTGCGCTCATCGAGCGTAGGCTCTTGAATCATAACGAGATCGATAGCACCCTCGACACCGATAAGGTTGTGCTGGATCTGGAGGTTAATATCCCACTTGTCTGCGGCGGCCGTAAGGCTTGAGGAGACCGGAACATATCCCTTTCCTTTTGCAACAATGGTCATCTGATCAGTAGTGTTGTTGTTTGTTGCGACAACATTCTTTAGTCGATCCCGGTTAGAGAATCCTGCTGAGTCTGGTGTGCTTGAAACTGAGTTGCGTCCTACGGTACCATCGGCGACATCCGTAGAAGGATCGTTGATAGCCGCTACAAGAGTTGCGCGGGTTACATCAACAGTCGAACCGATTTCAATCTGGCCGGCTGTTACACCAGCGTCAACGGTGTTCTTGAAGGTATAGACGATTCCCATGATGGTAACAGTGTCACCATCGGTAGGCTGTGTAGCAAGGCCGAGAGTACCAGTCCAAGCGAGCGCGTTAGAAATGAACAGGTTGTATCCGAAATACTTTCCGATAAAGCCGTTTGTTCCTACTGCATCACCTTGAGGGGTATCCTTACCTTCTACGCGCTGAACGATAGCTGAGTAAACCTGAGGGGAAATGACTGCGACTGGCATACTTTTGCCGGCATCGTTTAGCTTGTTGCCGGTAAATTTCATTGGAACGTTCACATAGACGTTTGCCATGTTGAGAAGAACTCCAACAGAAGAAAACATTTTTGCGACGTTTGTGCTTGTTACTTCAATACCGTAGGTTGATGTCCCTCCGTTGAATGAAGCATCGAGAGAGTTGGTGAAACTGCCGTACTCTCCGAGCACGTCAGCGTCAATTTGGCGATGAAGCGCTTTTACTGATTCCTGAGCATATCGCTGTCTGGTAGGAAGGTGTGTCTGGATTTCGTCAAGACTCTTGATGTAGAAAGAGGTATCGAATTCACGGTCAACCGTGAGGGATTCCTCTGTATCTACAATAGTCTGGCGAGTAAATTCACCACCACCGCCCATAGCGTTAGCTACGAACTGGCGAGGGTAGGTACGCTTGACAATATCCGCCTTTTTCAAGTCGGGTGTCATGCGGTTATTAGTGATCGCCGGATAGACCGGCATTTTGTCGTAGACGAGCTGGTACTCTTTGGCCCAGGTTGTCCGCAACGGAATGGTGTTTGGGTTTGCTGCCACGTTAGAGATGAGTTGGCCTTATTGCCGAATTCATCCGCCGTTAAATTTCAACTTTTCGTCCTCCTCGGTTAATTATAATTTTATCGTTTGCGTTCACGAATCGCATATATGATTCGTACGTTTTGCCGTCCATTCCTTTCACAATATTGTTAAGTTGATCCTGAGTTACATTCTCCAATTCCTTGAAGGATGTTTTGCCGTCTACGAAATCGGAGGCGGAAAATTCTACAGGATTTTTGTCAGCACCGCGTCTTTGAGCCTCTGGAGAGCCGGGCTTTGATTTAAAAAGGTCGGCGAGAGATTCTTCGGATTCGATGACAACAGTACGAAGTGGTGATTTAAGAAATGGTGTAGTGCAGGCGATTTCTTCTACTCGCTTCTTGGCGGCCAAAATTTGGCTGTCAGTAGCGTTAGGGAAAAGTCGTTTGAGCGCAGGGATGGCTCGCTCATTGTATTCGGTATCGAATACTTGTCGCGCTTCCGCTTCCTCTGCTCGGGCTAGTGATGCCTTTTGCTCCGGCGAAAATTCCGCTGGCTTCACCTCTGTAGGCTTTTGAGCTGTAACGCCCAAAATGTCCCGCAAAGATTCCACCTGGTCTTTCGCCTCTTCAAAAGTCACACCGTGCTTTTCTGCATATACTCGAATCTTGTCGTCGGATTGAGCCGATTCGGCCTTTCCGGCGAGCTTCTCCAATTCTGCAATACGGGATTTGTATTGAGCCTCGGATTCATGCCACGTTCGTTTCTCATCAGTATATTGTTGAACTGGAATGTACTTTTCCGGACGAGTGCGGGTAGGAGGCGGATCGCCGGCTACAGGTTCGTCAGGTTTTTTGACCTCTGGCTTCTTCTCTTCGGGCGGTGTTACCGCTTCGGGAGTGGCCTCGGGCTTTGGTTCTGGAGCTTTTTCCTCTTCTTTAGGAATGATAGTCTCCGCGATACCAGGGATTCTCTTCTGAGCCGCTTCCCATTCTGGGTCGCTTCCAGGAGTAGGTTTGTGATTGGTTGTCTCCATAATACTTATTTGAGAGGTAGTACCCTCTGCCGAGTTTTGGGTTCTGTTTCGGCACAGAAAAAGGACGACTTCACAGAGTCGCCCTAGTGTCCGAGATACCGCGCGTTTTTGTCGGCGGACAAAAACGTAGAGCGGCAAGTCGGACAAAGGGGAGACCCTATGACTGTCCCTTCTCGCCGCCGCGAGAAAATTAAATTGTTAAATAACTATGCCTTTCGATTCGCTACGATACTGCCCGCTGTTCCTGTCCGTCCCTGAATCAATATGTTGAATGAAATTGCTTCGTTTTTGTCGGTAAATTTCTTGGACTTGTTGATGATTGGACTGTCGAGTCTCTGATCCTTCAAAGGCTTTTCGCCGTCCTCTTTTTCTCGATACAAAACTACAACTGAAGGGATTGCTGATGAGTCAACAATCTCGTAATGTCGAGCAGGGTAGCCGGAAACAAATTCTGCCGCAAGTTTTGCAAAATCCTCTCCGTGAACTTCTAAGGAAAATGATCGGATGTAGTTATTGCCTCGAAGAATATCTACAGATTCCGAAGCCGCTGATCGGCTTGCCTCTTTTTGCACTGCCACTTCCTCAGATTGTTCTGGTAATTTGACTGCTTCTTTTTTTGCTTTTAGAGCCATGAGATTATTGAAATTAAATTGTTAAATAAATTATACCACCCTCGAAATTTTATGCAATGTTATGTTTCCATTTTATCTTTAAACCAACTTTCTAAAGCTTCAAATGCTGAATCTGTCGCTTTTATTCCGAAGGCTTTTAGCATTGTTTGCCAGATTGTTTTCTCCCGCGCGATCAACTTCCCTTTTTCACTCCAGCATGATTCGTCGTTCATCAGTAAAGCGTTCAATTCGTTTAGTTTCTTTTCGGCGGTCTCGGCAAATTTCTTGAAAGCGGTACTAGAAAGGACTTCACGCTCCGAAGCCAGGGCCAGGAATTCCCGCTCCCGCTCCGCTATATCCGCCTGATTCTCCGAGCCCTGGTACTTGGCCCGAAGCGCCGTTAGCATTTGTTGGTGTTGCTCCTTGTCCATTTGCGCCCATTGTAGCACCTCCGGCGTTTGTTGTAAGTGGGGATATACCTGTGGATAGTCGCATTTTTGCCCGGGTAGCGATCATTTCCTTTGCCGAACGGTTCATATTCTCCAGAACAATGTCCAGATGGGCCTCAGCGTAGTCCATAAGCTTGTTAAACACGTCCAAAGGCAGATCATCAGTATTGGTAGCAAAGTCGATAATATGTTGCATGAAGGCCGCTGTAGCCCCTCGATTGAGCTTGCAGGTTTTACCTTCCACTATTTCCTTTTCAGAGTAGGCCGCCTCCGACATCAATTCTTTTTCTGCAAATGATTCTCCTGAGAAAGCGTCTTTTACATCCTCTTCATTGAAGCCGGTTAGAAGCAAGGTCTGGCGATCCTTCCATTGAGGGTTGACGCTCATCACAAGGCGGAGCGCGTTTAGCTTGCGGGCTTTTTCTACCTCTTTTAGTTTCAGTTCCGATATACCACCTACAGGTTGAATCGTAAGAGTGCCGATAGTTTTGAAATCATCAGGCGAGGCTTTGACCCATTCCACACCTTTGCCCCCCATCACTTTGACAGAGACTTCTTTGTCGATTCGGAGTTCGGCGTTTACCTTAAATTTCTGGCCGAGAATTGAAAGCGCCAAACGGTATGACTTATTCTTAACGTTGATCAGTTCTTCGACTTGCGCGATTTCTCCCTGGAATACACCGACTTTCTTGTCAGATTCTGATTGACCGGCGCTTGAGGCTGTGTAGCCGAGTTGCTTTCCAGTAAAGGTCTCAAGCCAAGTGACTAGATCGAGGGTTCCGTTCAAAGCACCGGAAGGGATACGGAGGACAGCGGACGAAAGAGGTTTTGCACCGTTCTTTGTGTCGATGGCTACTTTAGCATCAGGACGGGTTTCAGTGAGCTGGGCGAGGTTCGGGACCATATCAGGATCGTACAGTTCCCGGCCGTTGTTTTCTTTTTCTCGATTGTAGAGTTCCTGATTGAGAAGGCGATTTATGATATTGGCTACCTTGCGCGCATCGTCGCAAGGCGCTTTAGACCAGAATACGTCTGGATCTTCATTGGTGTGCCAGCAAATATATGGCCACTGGTTATCCGGAAACATTGAAACGAGAGGGACACATCGGATCCACACCCGGGCCATTTCATTGAAAAGAATGTAGTATCGCTTGCCTTTGTAGGTTGTATACCACTCAACAAGTTTCACTACTTGCTGGCCGACATAATTGTTTGTCTCTGGTTGCTGTTGGAGAGCGGCGAAGCGGTTGTTTCGAGTAGCTTCGAAAGATGCACTGTCCTTCCAGCCGTTGTCAGTGGCGTTTTTTACAAGCAAGGCGACTTGCGATTGATCGTAGTTTGAATTTGATTTTAAATCTTCCTCGTTTTTGAATAGGTTATCCTGGCCGCAAAAGAGATGATTTTCGATCTGGCCACCGCCGCGAGGCTCATTGTGAAAATCGTAATGAGAGATGACTTCGAGATATGACTTGTATCCCTCTTCGTCAGTGGCAAAGTATTTGTATGTTGCAACGCCGGAGAAAATAGCGTTGGTCTTTGCGTAGCGATGTTTTAAATCCCAGCAGTCATTCGCCGCTACGGACTTGGAAATCTTTTCGTAGAAAGCCTGAATCTTTAGAGTCTTTTTGTAGTCGGCTTCCTCGGAGGATGAATATGACAGCGAGGAGTCGTCGTCAATTTTTCCTTTGAGATGGTCGACATACCCGGCCATGTATGGGAAACATTCATTGAAAGGATTGCGAAGTGATATTGTGGTTATGATTCCGTGGTACAAATCTTCGTTCTCGCGGATCTGCTCGAAGCGCGCGCGCTTTGAACGGCGAGAAGTTCCAAGCTGTTGTTCAGCTTGCAAAAAGATTTTATCAGCGACAGATTTTTCCACCTGATTGTCAGGTGTCTTTGGTTCTATTTTAGTTTCGTCGGCGGGTTCCATATTGAGTTCCTTCCGCCGAAGGAGAATATTAACTTAATAAGTATAGCACACTATTTTAAGGTTGGTAGGGTTCCTTATTCACAGAGAAGTTTTTGAGCTTTTCTTGCTCGTCAGGCGGGAGTTTTCGTTCACAGAAAAGACAGAGGCCGGAGGCGGCGACTCTGCTTGTCATGTTTTCACATTGAGGGCATTTGTGCATTTGATTTGAGATAATTATTTCTCTAGCTTTTATCGGAGACATCAATCCACCATACATGGGACCGGACAAATCGAAAGCAAGTTTCCTTATAAGAAGAAAGACTGTATTTCTATCCTTGACGGTTTTTTTTATAAAACTTACTTGTGCTCGGTATGCTTCAATTTCTTGGAGGAGGCGGAAGGCTGGAGAAGAGAGGTATTCATTCCACCAGTTTTCTGCACCTATCTTTTTTTGTTGCTCAATATGGACAGCTTCATGCACAGCGACATCGGGAGCAAGAGGAAATTTTGAGTAAACGGTATCCCCGTAAGTTATCGCCAATCCTTTGTCCCAATCTACACCAAATTGTTCATGGCACTTTTGGTATATTGCTGGAATTTCAGTAGAAGTTTTCATGGTTGATACGCTCCTTGTGTTGCTCCGGCAAATCGCTTCTTTTTATCTTCGACCGAGAGTGTAGCGTATTTGTTTGCTTCCCAAGCGAGAGCGGCGGCGCGTAATTTATCAAAGTGTCTAGTAGCACCGACGAGGCGGGTAGTGAGGCGAGCGGAGGATTTTGTAAAAAATTTCATTTCTTCTAGCAAATCTTTATCTAAAATTTCTAAGTCTCCAGATTCGAAAGCGCTTTTGAAATTGCCGAGGACTTCAAAGACTGTCCCCATAGTGGCCCGCCAGCCGAATTCTTTTTGCACCTTTCCGGTAGTTTTGTTTTTGACCTCGCGCTGATACAACAAAGGATACTCTGAATTGATCAGTTCCGCAACAGTACCGTAGCCCGTGTTATTTATTTCTGGAATTAAATATGGATAGCCGAAGAGCGCGCCTTGGCGTTTGAGCTCCCAGCCAAAGACAGTGTTTGCCATTAGGTTATCCTGAAACGAAGCAACAAGGAGGGCCGGTTTTTGAGTGAAGTCAATCCAAGCGCTTGCGTTATGATCCCCGCCGATGCCTTCCGAGGTGTCCGCTCCCCCGCCGAATCGATGAGTAGGATTAAATTTAGCCCAGACTTTCAGCCCGGCGTTTTCTTCGAGAGGAGGTTTTGCCTTCGCAATAGCGGCGATTACTTTGTCGCGGTCGAAGAACAGATCGCCGGACTTCGAAGGGTTGAGCATCATTTCAGTTTCAAATACCAAGCCGTCTTTTGATAGCGAAGTACGTTTAGCTTCAAGAGATACTTTATGCAATTTAGGATCAGAGATTGTCCGATTGATTTCAGTCGCTTGCGCTTCCGTGTCTACAAATTTATCCGGCCAAGCAATCTCGCCTTTGCCGTTTTTTACTGGTACGAATCGGACAATGGCGCGCTTGTTGTCCCTTAAAAGTTCCATGATATGAGCTACGGATCCGGTGTCGGTAATGTAGTTGCAAAGGTAAAGGACAGAAGCGCCGGCAGGCAGACCAGAGCGCAATTCGTTTAAGTGTTTAATGACCGTACCCGTGATCACCACGGAATCTTTTGTTTTGTTGTTTTCGAAGTCATCGACGATATAGAGATCGGTACGTTCAGCACCTTGCAAGTTGCGGGCGCGAAGGGGTTGTTGAGTAGTTACTGCAGAAACAGATACGCCGTTTTCGGTTTTGAAGTTCTTGATACGCTTCATTTTAGCCTCGCTCATAGCCTGTTTTTGAGGCTTTTTGTAGTATAGCTGGCCAAAGTCCTCAATAAGCTTCTGATTCGTCTGTAGGGCCACTGTAACGTCAAACAAGGCCACTTCCCCGGACTCATCTTCGTAGGAATCCCACTTGATATTTTTCTTTTTAGCGTAGCAGATGCACCAGCAGAGAAGCGCGGTTTTTGCCAGTGAAGTTTTAGCGCCGTCGCGGAACACACACCACATAGCTTCGTCGATCGTGCCGTCAGTAAGCGACTTGCAATCCTCGTACATTTGCGCGTGAAATTCCGGTACTTCGTAGGTGAAGTATTCCGGGAAATAGTAGCCGGCAAACATTTGGGGTTCGTGTTCGAGGATTGCTATACGAAGCGCGGGCCCGCCATCACAAACCGCGTCCCATTTATTTTGGTCAAGCATTTTTTGAAAGCCAACAAACACTTTGTACCCATCGCCAGAAAAATACATCAATACAATGAAGATCCTCGACCCGCCCAGCTTCCTTGATGATTTGGTACTGCAAACCGAACGCCTTTGATATTTCAGAAGAATGTGACTGCCAAAAAATTTTTCTGAAGGGTTTCATTTTTTTCCTTTAAATAAATTCCTATAAATCTCCCGCTCTTCGTCTGTCATTTCGTGTCGGACTGTTTGAGCCTCCGGCGCAAAGTGTCCTTTGGTTTTGTATGCCATCTCCACGCCGGATTTTCGGGTTACTTGATCAGGCATGATTACCATAGCAATCGATTCGTGGAGGGTGTGAGAAACACTTAACAGCTTGGCGCCAGTGATCTGATTGATAGCCTCTTCTATCTCTGCTCTAGGAAGCGGGACGGCGCGCGCACGGCGACGCTTCTTATGTTTAAAATATTGGAGGGTGTGAGGAAAAACTATCTTCTCGATCTGATTGGCTTCGGCTAGTTGGGTGTGCAAAATGGCGAGGCGAGAATCGGTCAGCCCCATTTTATCCAACACCTTGGAGAAGGCTTGGGACTTTGTAAGGATGCTCGGGTTTTTAATAGAGCCCTTTTTGTACCCCCCCACACGCATAGCTTCGGCTATACTTCCCTTGTTTTCCACTAAATGTTTGATCGCGGCCTTCTGCCTTATAGTTCCTGATGCTGGCATAGTTAGATTATTATCTTTTTTACCGGATGAGAGGCTTTAAATTCTTGGAGGAATTTTTGATTTTTCTTACCGTTACGCTTCATAGGCCAGATTCGGTTGTTGGCGGCGGTAGATCGCCCGCGCTTGCTCCTGTGCTCGCGATGGTAGACGACGTTCTTACCCTCCATGTCGCCAAAATGTAGAGATCGTACTCTTCGTGCCATAGGGTTTATTTTACGTCGTTACAGTTGCCTTCTTTGTCGATAAATTCAGTAGGGCAACAATTCAAGCCTTTAGTATCGCAGTCGTTACCTTGAGGCTCCTGGGAGGTATCAGAGTCATTGGAACGGTCAACGATTGTCGTAGGTTCGTGGCTTTCGATTGTTTCGCTGAATCGGTCTACCAAATATCGTATACCGGCGATAAACAACCAGAGGCAAATGAGAGAAACAACTAGCATTGAAAAAGTAAAAGAGTTAGTTTTTTTCATAAATATATTATATCACATACTCATCTTCACTGTCATCATATTCGACCTTTTCTTCTGGGACGGAACCGCTGGACCGTTTTAGCTTCTTGGTTACAGAGGATAATTCTTTATCGGAGATCGTGTACGGGCAACCGACGCAGGCGTATACGGGCTCCATCACACCGCCGGAATTTCTCAATTTACAACTACACTCAGGGCAGAGGCCGAAGATCAGGGAGCGAGCTTTATTAAAGTGTGACATGGAATCCCATGCGGGGAATCGAACCACCGCGTTTTCCCGTTGGACGGGGATGTCTGACCTCTCGACGAATGGGATTGTATGGAACGTACCCCATTATTTTACACCCGCGCTGGACCGAGCGCAATGCCTACGAGGTATACCCAGAATACAAGCCATACAGATCGGTGCGTTTTTTCTCTTATAAATTTTTTGCAATCCGGCAATCTTACCGTCCATCCAAAATTCACACTGACTACACAAAACAGGCTTGGGCCGATTCCAATTTCTTTTTGCGGCGGCGCGCTTTTTCCGCAATTTTTCTCCAACAGCGACTTCCAACAAATTCCGTTGAATACTGGCCGTGCTGATGATCCTGTTTGTGTTTTGTATACTCATTTCCTATACCACCTATTAGCTTGCTTCTTTTGTAACTTTAACATCTTTCTGCGGCGGGGTTTCATTTGATTTTCATTAAGTTCTTAATATACCTATCTTCGGGAAAAAGCGTTGATATCTTGCAATAATCACAAACATTTTTTTGCCATTCAAATCCTTCATTATCTGTACCGACATTAGGATATTCTCTAGCGGGTAAGAAGATGTGGTTTGCGGTGCCGTCTTTACATTTGGGTAGTTTCATACTACTTATCTAAATGCGCTACGATGTCTGCTAATGCTTCCTTTTTGATACGGGCGGAAAATCCGAGGACGATTTGCTTAGCTTCATACTTACCAGAAATTCTGCCCCTGTTGTAGGTATCTTTTAAGATTAGGTCTACTTCTTTTTGAGAGTAGATTGGAAATGTATCGTAACCAGTATCGCCAACTGTTTTTTCTTTTTTCATCTTGTTATTTTAATTGCTTCTTCTGGGGTAGGGTGGGAATTAAATAGCCTGTGAAAATCTTCTTTTGATAAATGATAATACCGACATCTTGAACTCTCTCCCTCTCCTGGCAATTCACACTCAACCAAACTCATAGCCTCCTTTATCTCTCCCACCAAACTACTCTTATACCTTTCGAGGGTGGAGGAGAGAAGACTACACAGCTCTGCAACTGCCCAAACTTCACCTAAGTCATTGCGACTGTATGCCTCTTCTAGAATTTTTGTTATCTCCCACTCAACCCCAGGGATGGAGGGGTCGATAGGAATTGTAAGCATACTCCGTCCGCAAATATAACAGTTGCCGTAAATATCTTCCTTGCAGTTAGGGCCTTCTTTGTGTGACATGTTATTTTTCTCCTCTAAATAATTTGATAATGGCGGTGCGGAGGTAGTCAAGACCAGAATTGTACCCTATTCTCCATGCTGTATTAAATTCTGATTCTGAACTGATAACATTTCGTCTTTTGCCGTCCACCACCCCTAACACCTGTTTCTCTAAGTCTTGGAGGGTGGAGGAGAGGATATTTTTTGCATAATCAACCCTTATAAATTTACCCATTTCTCCCATATCGTGAGAATTAAAATCTATTTTTTTCATCACCTGTTCAGTAAGATTTTGTTGGGGGGTGGTCATTTGTTTAATAATTTATAACTTCAAAGTTTTTGTTGACGCAATTGTAACCATAGGCAGATTTCACCATGATTCCGCCTTGCTCTTTGCACAAATGTACTCCCCTGGGCATAGTAAAAAATGTTATAAACACCTGAAATAGAACGAGCAAAACCAAAGATATAATAAATATTTTCATTGTTTCATAATTCGGTTAATAATGGCGAGGGAGTCGGATAGGGCGGAATTGTAACCTTTAATTTTTTCGCACGAGAAGCATGAACCGAATAAGTGATTTTCTGCATTTATACACTTTGTTTTTGGAAGCTCCCTGTTCTCTTTCTCAATCTCTCCCACCAGCGACAGTCGCACTTGCTCTAGGAGGCGGGAGTGGGAACCCGAAAGAAAAAGCTTTAGTTTCTTTGCATTTTCTCTGATAAATTCCTCCAATATACCTGCTTTGATTTTATCTTTCTCAGAGTCAGGAATTACCTCAAATTTTTCATTTGTGATGAGGGGAAACTCTTTCTCAAACGCTTTCAATTCCCTCTCTATGATGTTTTGGATGGTGATGGGCATTGTTATTTAGTTAATCTAATAACCTCTGTCTGATATTGTATCGCTTGGGCGTTGCGGTCGATGGCGGAGGAGATGGTGTAAACCAAACCAAATATAGTTCCGTAGATAAATGCCAAGAAAAACAATATTGCCCAAATTATATTCCCTGTTGCTTCTTTTTCCATTGTTATTTATCTAAAAGACTTTCTAGTAATCCCGATCCCTACCCCCGTATCAGGGGCAGAGGCGAGATTATTTCCAATACGAGAATTGAGGGAACTGGTACGCGATACCAAGCGCTACAAGGCTCTTGTACATTGCTCGCATTTGGTTGCGGTAGTAATCAAGACCTACGAGGACTGAACATCCTTGGCTGTCCACGCGGATATTACAGGTATACGAATTACCGGCGTCATCGGTGATCACGGTTCCGGGCGGAACGGTTTTTGTTTCGAAACCGCGCAATCCCCATGATTGCATGATAATTAGAGGATTAGCATTGTCACAGCGTACATTGTCGATAGCCGGGACTGTAGTGGTAGAAACACCATCGAATACGTCGAAAGCTGAGCGGTTTAGAGAAGGATCACCACAGACTGCTGCGTGTGATTGAGAAACTCCCAAGAAGAAGCTAAATACCGCAAATGTGAATATAATTTTTTTCATAATGTTTTTGTTAATGATAATTTGATAAAACCGACCTTGCCCAGTTTTACGCATATGGCAGGCGCGAATTCTAATAATTGATCCCTAATGGTTGTTTCACTGGTGGCAATGGGCTGTATACCCCGTATTTTTCGTTCAAAACCGACCGTAGGCGCTTGTAATCGACCACTTTCGATACTTCCTCAAGCTCGGTGTCTGTAGCGCGGTTTAAAGCGATCCACTGGTTGATTTCCTTGTTTAGTTTTGGACCGGAGTGAGTATACCAGCACAAAGGAATTATAGCCCAAATTTTCTGCATCTGTTTACCAGCGTAAATAAAGGCGTGTTCCCATTCTATCAGCTTCCCGGTTCGGGGATCTCGGCCACAGACATGATCTTGGAGCGCCATGTTCCTTGAACAAGTTTTGTAGAAAGGCTCCGCGGCCATCACTTTTCGAATTTTTATTGGTATTGGTGTCATAGATATTTTTTATATAAATCCCCTTATTACTACTATGAGTCCTGTGGATAGTGTGGATAACAAGGTTTTTCATAGAGGAAATGTTATCCACACTGGCCTGTGATAATCGTGTGGACAAATTGTGAACAGCCGACTATCCCCTTTTTATCCCCTCTCTTTTCCACAGATTTTTGCGACTTGTCCACAGGATATACAGTCTTTTCCACGTGCTATACACACTTCGCTTGCTCCCCTGAAAATATAGGTTTTTTGTACTTCTCCTCCATCATAAACCCTTTCTGTTCATACACCGCCCAAACATCAGCGAAAGCCTCCTTGATCCTTCCTAGCTGGTTTTCATTTGCTTGCCCGCCGGCGAAGCCTAGTGCCAACACAAATCCTGTTCCCATGTTCCTCATGGCCTGGAGTGTCCAAAAATCTCGTTCGCTATCCGTTACTATTTTCATGTTTGATTAGGTTAGGGTTTTCGTAAATGTTTCCGATAACTATCACTCCCCTGAGATTGTCTATACCCTCAACATCTCGATCAGAGTCAAACTCGAATTTGAAACAACCGTTTATAAATTTCATCTCCGCGCGCCGATCTTCCCAGCTTCCAAATTCGTTTTTCACAGAAAATTCCGCTATATCACCCTCGTAAATTTCCCGCCCGTTCTTGTCTTTGAGGCCGGTGTACTGCATATAGATAAGGTGTCCTTCGTTGAGTATGTACGGTTTATCGTAGTGTTCACACTTTGGCATAAGTTGAAGTTCTCTACCTTCCATAGTCAAAGCAAAGTGTTCCAAGGGGTACATTGCTTTTGCCGCAATATTCCAACATCTAAATTTTATTTCCCGCATTGAATGTATTTGTTAATAGTTGAGTAATGACCGCCATCCTTGTTAGCCCGAAGAAAGTTCCGCACTTACCATATCCTAGATACCCGCCCGCGATCCGCTCGATATAGAACCAAGAGCCGTTTTTCATGTTTTGAATACACCCAAGATGCCGGCGATGAATACTAGGGTTAAGAGAAACAGAAGCTTGAAAGGAATCAGATCCATGTCGTCATTGAATCGCTCGATAAATTTTTTCATGTTATGGGTAATTTTGTTTGAATAATATCCGACCTTTGGTATTCGTATGCGAATTGTGAATCGAATTCCTGAATCTTGTTCTTGTAGTCGGAAATGTGTACTTGCTCTACCGCGTGGCCGATCACCTTGTTTCGGAAAGTCTGGACGCTCACCGGGACAGTGATCTCACCCCGTAGAAACTGGCCTCCGCGCGCTGTGATGAGCCAGGAGCCCTTATTCTCTTGGACCTTGGCAATCAGAGCGTGGAAGCGGAGTTTTTGGAAGTTGTTGTATTCGCTGTTAGAGAGGTCGAGATCGTGCAGGGAAAATTCGTTTTTGTTTTTTGAATGAACCAACTGAATCGCTTTTACTAGATCAGAAACAAGCCCGGGCGACAGTCTGTGCCAGAAAGCTTTTAAACTTGCGAAACAATGAGGACACCTTTCTATCTTGCTTGATTCCTTCATCATCTTATTATACCAAACGCTTGGTATCGATGCAAATGCAATGTGGGGATAACTATTGATTGGCGAGAAAAAAAGCCTTGGCAAATTTCTGAGAGCAGAGGGATCTAAACTCCATATCACTATCTACTTTGAAACAAGAAAACTCCGGAATAAATTTAATGTGGTTTTTGTGGTTAAAAGCGATCCCAGGCTTTGGCCTACCAGGGCGGGTGTACAATTCAGGAATTTTTGGTACAGCGTCCCATTTCCAATAGATGCGTTCGGGTCTGTTAAATTTACCCCACAGCGCGGTTTTCTTAGTCCATGGCGATCCATAGTGCCACGGCTCGTAAGTCATGGTAGGCTCACCAAGAAAATCTTTTAGGCGACCTGTTGCGGGATTTTCTATTACCCAAAATGTAGGGTTAGCTTCGGAAATTATACGCTGACACTCGCGCACCAACTCCATGCCCTTTTCCGGATCCCGCGCTCGGCCGCTACTTCGGGCGGTAGAGAATTCTGTACAAACAGGATTAGCAATTATGCCGTACACACCTTTTGGAGGATGATAATTCTCTACGCCTATATCTCTACCAACAAGAATGACATTGTATCCATTATCTTTGTATGGTTTAGTATCGCTCCCTGTGTCTGCGCAGAGTTGGAGGATTGTTTTCATTTCTTCTTAGCCCATCTCTTCTCCAACGCCAAAGTAGACCGGCGCTTGAGCTCCTTTCTGTACGAGGCTTTCCCGCCATACTTTTTTCTTTGGGCGGCTTGGGAGCGCTTGCCCATTTCTGTAGCGTCCATAGTTATGCTTGATTTAGAATTTTCTTTTTCAGATCCGGACCAGCTTCGAGGAATTTTTTCTTGAACAGGCGAATGAGCGGGCCGACCGGCATATTCTGCTCCTTGGCCGTCCGAACCGCCATTTTCCGTAGTTGTTCTGCTACTCGACTATTCATCTTTGTTTTTCAAAAGCTCCTGGTGCTCGGCTCGAATAACAGCAACCTGATTCGACAAAGTGGTGATAGTGTCATTGTGCATCTTGATCTGGTTCTCGCACTGAATCCGTGCGGTTTGAATCATGTCCCACTGTTGCTTGTTGTTAGGGGAAATTCCTTTTATCTTTTCCTTGATCTCTTCAAGTCTGGCTACTTCACCACGATTGTCTAGGGTTGCCGTCAGTATCTTGTCCTCTGCGGATTCCACTGCTCCGTTCATCTGCTCAATACGGGCGATCTTGGTACGGCCAAGCTTGGTAGGAAGCATGAAGAATACATAGCAAGCGCCCTTTCCGTCAGCATTGAAAGTCATTTTCAACGTGATGTTGCTGTTGATAAAATCGTTAAACTCCTTCTCCGAAAATCCCGCCTCAAATATTTTTAGCTCCATGTTCTAAAAGTTAAGATAATAATGTAGCATTATACCAAACGCTCGGTAGATAGCAAAGTGGACAAGATGTGGACGGAAATCTGTTATATAATACTAGCGTGAAGAAACTCTACGAATTCAATATCCCTGATCTCCCGCCGTCCTTGAACTCTGTGTACAAGATCGGCCGTGGGAAAATGTACAAGAGCGATGATGTCCTTGTCTTTGAAAAGATATTTGCCTATACAGCGCCGAAGTTACCGGCTCCGATCGAGGAGGAGGTGTCGCTGTCTTTGACATTTACCTTTGCGGACCGTAGGAAATATAAGATGTCGGATATAGATAATTTATGCAAGGTGATGCTAGATACACTCCAAAAATTCGGGGTTATAAAAAACGATCGATTGATTGTTGAACTGAACGTGAAGAAAGAAGCCGGGCAAAAGGATTCCACTGTCGGCTTGTTATATAGCAAAAGCCCGCTCTAGCTTTCTCTAGGCGGGCAGTTGCCAGATGCAGTCATTGGTTTAGTAACAATGACTGATAATGTTCTGGAGTTACGTTGTGTTACTCCAGTATTTTTTGAGATTTTTTTTCATATAATTTTCTATTTACGATTTTTCCTTTCTTACAAAGTTCGCACCGACAGCCGAGGTTATAACGGCCAATTTCCCCGTGTTTGTAGTCATCGATACTTTTTGTAACACCATCAAAAACACAATGGCATTTTACACACAAACCTTTATAATCCTCTTTTTTTCTTTCGTAATTTCCTGATATATTCGCCCACTGGATACTCCATTTTCCACCTTTGTTTTTCTTCCCAGCGATCCCGCAATCAAAACAACTTAATGGGTTGCCATTTATTTTTACCATCCATTTGTGTTTAGTCCAGTACCCAACATTATCTCCTTTCCAATTCACACTTTCTTCTTGCTTACCTTGACCATCAGATATTTTTTTACACCACCACTTTGGAAGTTTTTTGCCAAGTAAGGGACTGGGATATTTTTTAAAATAACACTTAGCACACCTTTCAGAAGTATTTGCTATCAATTTGTCACAATCGGGACATTTCACTTTCTTTTTCATGAAAATTTTATGCCTTTTTTGTGGGTCATACCCTTGCTCGTCGCAAGTCCATTTAATAAATTTACCATTTTTATGTAACTCACAAACAGGTCGATTATTTCTTATACAAGTTGGTTTTTTCATATTGTAATTATACACAACCCAGCAATAATTACAAGCTATGCTTGGCTCCAGCACCGCTGGCTGGCTGGCCATGGTTTATAGCCATTGTTATTGAGGAGGACAAAGGCCATTTCGATGTTGTCGTTGGGGTCTTTTAGATCCAGGCCGAGGGAATCAGCTTTGGCTTTATGTATGGAATTTATTTGAAAAACGCCAGTGTCAGTAGATTTGTTTTTGTTCACAGGAACAAGAGCGCCGGTCATTACATCTTTCCGAAAGCCGGATTCACATTTGGCGATTGAGAGAGTGACTAGGGGATCGAAGCCATATAGCAAAGACAAATACACTATCTTTTGTTTGATAGGGGTAATAGCGAGATGCTCCTGATACGTCAGGGCTTGACTAGCTACGGGTATAAATAAGAGAGATATGAGCCACGAGTATTTTAAAATAAGTTTCTATTAAAGGAAAATTCTGGGATTCTCGCACATGATATATCTCGACGAGAGATAGAGTGTGCTTTGCTGTTTCAAGTACCCAAACACAAGGATTGCGGGAGCTAGAAATCAAATCTTTACGATTGAGTTTCCTTTTAGGAAACCTCCAACAATCCTCTGGCGTGGGTGATTTCGCCCGTTTAACTTAGGGGGCGAACCCCGCGAAGGACGATGGGGATAGTATAGCAAGTTTGAGCCTGAAAGTAAAATATAAAAAAGTATATTACAAGTTCCCCTAAAAAGTTAAACCACCCCGATTGCTCAGGGTGGATAAGGTGCTTACCAGACACCTTTGATGTCCTAGGTAGCGATACTGTCGGACTGCCCCACGAATGGGGAAAGTTAACATATGTAAACTTTGGTCTACCAAGTTAACAGAAAGTGAAACTCTACCCGCGAACCGAAGTCGGCGGGTAGAGCCGAAGGACTCATGGAGTCCTGCTATGTCCCCCTAAGACCTTCCGCCCAGATAGGACGGAGAGAATGTTTGCGTTCGTGCGCCGCTTTCTGGCGGGAATCATACGAACTCTTGCAAGTCCCTGAGCAAAAGTGCAAAGGGCCTTCGATGATTGCTTTTGAGAGAGGTATGCGCCTCCCGCAAATGTTGTAACTACAACGGGTCAGTGAGAACTCACTCATCTTCTTCTCCTATCATGGGTTGAATTACTGTTGTTATCGGCTTCCGAGTTATCCACTGTTTAGGTGGTTGATTTTTGTTGCGCCATTGTTCGGCGTGTGTCGTTCCGCAAAAATACTTTCCGTAGAGGAACGT
>ERZ1292625.924-Hain-H41-01um-R1-924-length-39383-cov-21_pt1 | contig 39383 bp, 47 predicted proteins | sample MGYA00564400_ERZ1292625 | MGnify/ENA primary metagenome ERZ1292625 (study PRJEB36523, sample SAMEA6512639) | groundwater metagenome | collected 2019-01-08 | study: AquaDiva: Metagenomics assemblies of 32 groundwater samples
TAAAGTCTCAATATCCATACTATCATTATAATGATAACACTATATAAATATTGTGCTTTGGGAGAAATATTGAGGTATAAAATAATTGCTAACACAAACAATACTTTGAGATTTTAAGAGGTTAAAAGCATTATCTAGATGCGCAAAATACAGGAGATTAAACAATGAGCCAAAACATTTATATATCATTGGAACATAAACGTTACATATGGAACAAAATAGTTACGATAGCTATGAGCACGAAATTATCCTTACATTACTTAGAGGAGAGAATCATGGAAGAGGTATTGCAAAAATGCTAAATGTAAATCATATGTCTGTACTCCGAATTCTAAAAAGTCTAATGATTCAGAACATAGTTGATTATAGGGAAGAGGGTAAAAACAAAGTCTACTTTCTAAAAAATGGTATTGAATCAAATATAGCGATTAATATGGCTGAACAATACAAATTAGCTCAAACCCTCAAAAAATATCCTAATCTGCGAAACATAATTGAAGAAGTTCAAAAAAATAGGGAAGTAAGACTTGCTTTGTTATTTGGATCATATGCTAAGGGACTGGCAAAAGAAAGCAGTGATATTGATATTTACATTGAATCTCTAGATCAAAAACTAAAGAAAGAACTAGAAGTAATAGAACCAAATGCTAGCATAAAATTAGGTAAATATGATCAAAATAATTTGCTAATAAAAGAAATAGAAAAGAATCATGTTATAATCAAAGGAGTGGAGGAATATTATGAAAAGAGGATGCACCGAAATATTTAAATAAGTAATAATACTTAAATTACTTAGATAAATAAAATGACTAATATGACCTTATCAATACCAGAAGAACTCATGAAGATCATGAGAAAGCACACTCAGATTAAGTGGAGTGAAGTAGCTAGGCGTGCAATTTGGGATGAAGCAAAGAAAATAGAACTTATGGATAAGATACTTAGTAAAAGCGAATTAACTGAAAAAGATGTTCTAGAAATAGGCAAAAAGGTAAAGAGAGGAATTGCAAAAGCCCACGGGCTATGATTAAACTCATAATAGACACTAATCGCATTATGGCTGCATTAATCCGTAATGGACCATCTAGAGCATTATTATTTTCAAAAAACTTTCAGTTCTTTACTCCATATCATGCATTAATTGAAATTGCTAAACATTCGGAAGAACTCTGTGAGAAAGCCCATATTAATTCAGATGAATTTGAATTGTTAATAGATACATTGTTTGAGAAGATAACTACTATGCAAAAGGAAAATTATATTCAATTCTTAAATGAATCTCAACAAATGATTAAAGATAAAGATGATGTACCATTTATTGCTCTTGCATTAGCATTAAATGCTGATGGAATTTGGAGTGACGATACTGATTTTCAAGAACAAAAGAAGTTTAAAGTTTATACAACAAAGGATATGCTAGGGTTATTATGAAAAGTGAAGATAATCTTTGGAAAAATATCAAATTTCCCATAACTCTTCAAAATAATCTTTATATTTCTTAGATACTTGCTTGCTTTGAATTACAAATGCTATTATTTCTTTACCTGCAACAAGTGTTAGCACCTTATCTTTAATTATTGCAATTGCTGTCGGGAAGTTGAGTTTACTTGACTTTAACTTGTAATACTTCAGTTTTTCAAATTCTTTAATATCTTTTAAGACTCTTTCATGTACAATTACTCTTGCAGCTATCTTTCTTTCTTCTCTTTGTAAGTGAAATTTGTGTATTAGTTCTTTGACTTTTGGGCTACTTATCTCTAAGTCTCCCATTCCAAAGGCAAGGTATTCTCCGCCTTTACTTAATTCATCAAGGATTTCATTATAAATTGTTCTTAGACCTTCAATTCCCGTGTAAACTTTGGCTTCTTGCTTTTCAAGTTCACTATTTTTCAGCTTATTCAAATCAAAGACTATTTTCTTGGAGTCTTCTATTTTTTCTGAGATATCTCTCTTTTTAGACTCCAGATAATCTATAATTCTTTTAGGATCAGAACCTTCAAAATAACGCGTATTTTCTTTAGTAACTTCTGTGACTAATCCTTTCTGTTTAAGCCTTTCAAGAACATCATAAACCTTGCTTCTAGATACTCCTGAAGAACTGATTAAGGATCCGGTAGTCGTTGAACCTGTCTTTAAGAGGGCTAAGTATACCTTTGCTTCACCTTCTGTTAAGTCGATTGTCTGGAGTGTTTTAATGTCCATAAATTAGATTGCCTTTCTGAGTATTTAAGTATTCCCCTAAGGGGAAGATTATCTTTACATATCTATTTTTTGCATTTTCTATATGATTATTAAGGTAGCTGAAGATGGAGAGAAAGTCCGCATAAATAGTGAAACCAGAGCTCAAATAAAAGATTATTTGTATAAAACCAACACATCTACCTTAAAGTTGGCTCGAGAGATGACTAGATTAGCAGAGCTTGATGGAAAACCATATTCTTTTTCAGAACCAACAGTCAATGTATGGGTTAAGAAAGAAGGTAACAAAACCTCTAAAGAAAATATTGTTTATTTGTTTAGAGCAATTGGAAGAGAGGATTTAACAGATAAATTGCAGATTGTAGGATCAGAGGAAAAGGCTACGCTCCGCTTTGTAGGAGGAGAAAGAGTTAGTTTATCTGAAGTGGATAGAAAAAATATTGAAGACTATCTTGATAAAAACCACATTAATAGAACCAAACTATCAAATCTAATGAATGAAACAGCAAAAAGAGAAGGAAAAGATTATTGTTTTAGTTCAGGTTCACTTTCAAAATGGATTAGATTTGGAACAGCTACTTATAAGCAAAACTTAGATTATGTATTTAAAGCAATTGATATACATTCAAAAACTATTCATGGATGCAACTTTACAGAACGAGTCACCTTACCTACTCATTTTAAAGAAAGATCTATAGATCATATAATAGATAACAATTTTGAAGAGGAAAAGAAAAGATTATTACTTGAGGAAGCTACTGTTTTAAGGCCACTCTATGAAAAATTAATTGGAGCTTATGCTAAAGCAGGTCCATTAAGAAAGAAACTAGTAGTTGGAATTGAAAAGTTAGTTGAAGACTTTTTTGTTGAGGAATAACTCTAATAATTTGACTAATTATTGTAAATATAGCGGAAAGCGGTGGGAGGCATTCACTTCCAATAGGATATTACTAAATAGTGACAGAAAGATTTAAATATCTTAAGAAACACTGTTTTTTATGAATTTTAAGTTCGCATTTATTGCTTTGATGGTTTTAGCTGTGTCTTTGGCTTCTATTGGACAAAGTTTGGTTTTTGAACCTGAGACAATGCCTTCTTGGTCTGGAGATTACCAGCCTGTTCCTGTAGTTAATGATCCTTCTATATCATCTGCACCGATTTCAACTGTTCCTACTAGTTCATCTACACCAGTTTCTGTTGAGCCAACTAGTCCTATTTCAAGCGGTGTACCTCCTGTTTCCATATATCCTTCTGTTAATCCTGTATCTATTGCACCTGTTTTAATTGATGTTTCTGCTAATCCTACTCCTGTAAATCCAGCGTCTGCTCAGTATACTGCTACATCAAGTTCTGTCCCAATCTCAAATCCTAGTTCTGGTGGTTCAAGTTCAGTTCCTATAGCACCTACTAGACCCACTAATTCAGCTACTCAAACACCTACTACTCCTACATCCGAGCCTCCAAATAATGGTGGGGGAAGTGGTGGTACAACAGGTGGAAATGGTGGAAACTCAAACGATGATGACGATGATGATTCTGGAAGAAGAAGATTAGAGCCAATAACATTGCCTTTGGAAGAATTGAGTACATCTTCTGAATCTGATGAAGATGCTTCTGGGTTGTCTAGAATTACTGGAGCTGTTATTGGAGCTATTGGGAAGAAAGGATTAGCAGGAATAATAATACTTGCTGTGGTTCTTGGAGTTGCAGGATTAGTTATATACAATAGAAGAAAGATTGGTGTAGTTAAAGCTAATTAATTTTTTGACTTAATTATTTATAAGAGTCTATATTCTCTATTATTTCATCTGCATTGTCTATTACATTCTTTAAGGCATCATCGTGACTTGCTTTCCTATTATTCTTTAAGTGTTCAAGAGCTTTTGTTGCTCCTGCGATGACTGCTAGATGCAACTCTTTGTTTTTTTTATCCATTTCTTTTTTTAACTTAAAGTATATTTAAGGATAACTATGATTGAAAGAAAGTTAAACTGCTTGGTTTACTAATTAATTTACGAAAATCTCTAATAAATCCAGCATTAGCTAAAGTTCTTGCTGCTCTATATACATCGACAAAAGTCATCATTTGTTGTCTTTGTTCAACTTCTGGAAGCCCTTTTACATTATCATAAACTCTTCTTATTACTGGTTCAACAATCCCATCATGAGGATTAATTTGAAGTTCACTACCTATCTCTTTTCTGAAAACCTCATACCTCATAATGTATATAAGAAATATTAATTTATAAATTCTACTATGAAAACTATTAACTTTGAGAGTCTTTATGCCATCTAAAAAGGAAGAATGCTGAAACGGCTGCTCCAATTACCTCTCCAATAAGTCTGCTTGCAACGGAGACTAAATAAGGATGGGATTAATTTGTTAATCTGTAAATGGCTGAAGCTATTCCAAGAGCATAACCTGAAGTCTCTTGAAGGATCTGTTTTAGAAGTAGATCTGACAGACTAGATAACAGGAAGCTCTTCTAATACTGAAGTTAAATCGTTGTTTGCCATAGGATTAATTACTTGAGGTTATCTTAAAATTAGGTATTTAAATTTACCTAAAGTCTCCATTTGGCTCTGAACTTTTGATGAGGAACCTTCTGATGAGGTTTCCTTTTTTAGGGAACCCTATTAGTAGCTTTGAACCTGCTCAAGTCCACTCTGAATATAAAAGAATTAGGACTAACTGGTTTATTTACTTTTTGATTTATAGAATTAATTCCATAATATATTCATCGTAATAATTACCTTTTACCTTTAGCTCTTTTCTTAATTCCCCAACTTTTCTAAACCCAAATTTTTCATAAAGGTATATTGCTGATAACTGTTTTGTCACTACAGAAAGCTTTACTTTATTTATTATTTTTTTAGACTTTATTATTTCTAAAGCATGGTTCATTAGCTTTGTAGAAACTCCTTTTCCGCGATATTCTGGTTTCACATATACAGAATATATATTAGCGATATGCGCTAAATTTATTGCAGTTTCAAAAACAACCACTAAGATTCCAATGGCTTTCTTATTTTCTAATGCTATTAGTCTGACACTGTTTTTATTTTTGAAGTTTTCTTTCCATTTACTAATAGGTATCTTGACTTCTTCTTCATAAGAACTGCCAAAAGATTCTGGGTTTGTTCTTAGAGCATCTAATCTAATTTCCTTATATTGTTTCCAGTCAGTTAAGTTTGCTTTTTTAATGATTATTGTATCCATCTTTTTTAATAAAGTTTTTCGGTTTTTATAGTTGCCTGAGTTATAAGCCTCTGGAGGGGATTGAACCCCCGACCCCCAGTTTACGAAACTGGTGCTCTACCACTGAGCTACAGAGGCGCAACGCATAAAAACTAAGATGTTTTTTAAAGCATATGTCTGCAAAACTGTTTACTGTTGGAGTTGCAATGTTTTTGGCTGTTGCATTAGGCCTGTTCTTATTCATTGATTCTTTTAAAGGAAATTTGAATGAGGCTACAGGATTAATTGTCGGTGAAGATTCATTTCCAACATACTTAGAGACACACCCAGCAATAGAATCAATGCCAAAGAGTTCTTCTATAGGTGTTATTATTGGAGAAAATAATTATGAAATAGATGGAAGAAGTGTTTATCTTAATAATGGTGAGATGGATAATGATATAGAAGTCATACTCCCTGAGAATTATGAGACTATTATAGGAGAATTGGGACTTTGTGATGCTATAAAAAAGGCTAATAGTGATAATGATCTTAAGATTGAATTACATGCAAACAAGGCGACTCTACTTCTAAAGTATAGGAAGTTGCTTAAGTATAGTGAGTGTTTGAAATGAAAGAAAGAATAATTGAATCTCTTAAAATTACTGGATTAGATAATAAAACTATTGAAGAGTTGATAGAAATACCTAAAGACTTGACCCATGGAGATTATTCTTTCCCTTGTTTTATTTTATCCAAGACAATGAGAAAAAGTCCTAATCACATTGCTGAGGAGTTAGCTAAGAAGATTAACAAGAAAGGATTTGAGAAAATTGAAGCAATCGGACCATATATTAATTTCTTCCTTGATTCTAAGAAAGTTGCTCATGATTTATTGAGCAAGATAGCAAAAGATAAGAAGAATTATGGATCAAATATTGAAGGAAAAGGAAAGAAGTTCATGATGGAGTTTTCTCAGCCTAATACTCATAAGGCATTTCATGTCGGTCATATAAGGGGAACTAGTTTAGGAGAAAGTATTGCTAGAGTACGCGAATTTTCAGGATACAAAGTAATAAGGGCAAATTATTCTGGAGATACTGGAATGCATATTGCAAAGTGGATATGGGCATATAATAAATTCCACAAAGGAGAGAAAATACAAAATAATGAGAGCTGGTTTGCTAAAATATATGTTGAGGCTGTTAAGAATTTGGAAGGAAATGAGAAAGGTGAAGTAGAGGTTTTGGAAATAAATAAGAAACTTGATGAAAAAAGAGATTCTAAACTTTTGAAAATATGGAAAGATACTAGAAGCAAATCAATATCTGCATGGAAACCAATTTATTCTGACTTGGATGTAAAATTTGATGAGCAGTATTTTGAATCTCAAGTTGAAGAAAAAGGAAAGAGAATTGCTTTAGAGTTGGTTAAGAAAGGCCTGGCTGAAATATCTGATGGAGCCACTATAATGAATCTTAAGGATAGGAATCTTGGTGTCTGGATTTTATTAAGAAGAGATGGTACTGTTCTTTATTCTGCTAAAGATATTGCGTTAGCAGAGGAAAAGTTTGCTAAATATTCAATGGATGAATCTCTTGTTATAACTAATATGGAACAAAATTTGCATTTTCAACAACTAAAAAAAACTTTAGAGCTCATGAAATTCAAGAACTGGGAAAAATATTATCATTTGGGATTTGAATCTGTAAGACTACCTGAAGGAAAGATGTCTTCTAGAACTGGAAATAATATTCTCTATGCAGATTTCAGAAAAGAGCTTGTTTCTGCAGCTAAAGAAGAAATACTGAAGAGAGATAAGATTAGTGATAAGGAATCTGAAGATAGAGCTTTTGCTATTGCAATATCTGCTATAAAATATTCTATGCTTAAACAAGATACAAATAAAGTAATAATATTCAACAAGGAAGAGGCTATTCGTTTTGAAGGAGATACTGGACCTTATTTACTTTACAGCTATGCTAGGGCTAACAGCATAATTTCTAAATCTAAACATTCAAAGAACTTTAAAATAGATAAAATAGAGAGTCATGAAAGAGTTTTGATAAATGAACTTGCTCGTTTTCCAGACTTAGTTCTTGAAAGCTCAAGAACATTTAATGTTAATAGCGTAGCACATTATGCTTATAATTTATCTCAGAAATTCAATGAGTTTTATCATTCTTGTCAAGTTATTGGAAGCAAGGAAGAAAAATTTAGAGTTGCAATTGTAAATTCTTTTGCTATTGTCTTAGAAAATTCTTTGAAATTACTTGGGATACCTGTTTTAAAACAGATGTAAATTTTAGGTAATAATATTTAAATACAGAGATAAATTTTTATGAATCCAATGAAGATAGAATACATTTTAATGATAAATACAGTTATATTTGCAATTGTATTAATAGTTCTTCTAGTACTCTCAGGAAAGAAAGGCAACAAGAAACAAAGAAAAGTCATGAGCAAAGAAATGCGTAAAATTAAAGATCAGATTTCTGAAAATAGCGAATAGTTAGTCTTAAAAAGCTTCTAAACTCCAAATCGCTGTAGGCGAGTTGGCGCGTTAGCCCTGCGCTGTTACACCTGCGGGCTTCAAGTGAACTTAAAGGAGTGCGTGAAACGAACAAACTCTCGTCTTTTACCAGACGTTGAGGATTTGTCCTGTTCGACCGTGCTCCTGTGAAATGGGTCAGGCCTTGATCGGAGCAGCCCTAAGCAGAAGCCTCGGTGCTTGCAGAAAACAATTCCGAGGATGGTGGAAGGTCAAACGAGTTTTTGACGTCAAGCAAGCTCCCCGCCTACATTTTTAGTAATCATTTAAAAACTTCTTTCTCTTTCCAACTTTATGAACAAAAGAGGACAGGTGTTTTTGATGGCTGCGCTTATAATTGCAGGAATACTAATAAGTCTTGTGAGAATATCAAATCAAAGTACTGCGAGAGATGAACCAGAAGCTTTTTTTGATTTAAGCGATGAAATAAGCTTTGAAACTAAAAGAGTTTTAGATTATGGAGTAATTAATGCTGAACCAAACATCAGCGGACTTGCATCTCAATTGTTGAGTAATTATAGTGAAGCCATAGGAGATCAAGATGTAGCTTTTGTATATGGTAATCCTGCCACTGGAATTTATGCTTATTATTATAACAATGTACAAGTTATTGGAGTTACTCTTTTTAATGGAATAGCTGTGCCAATTACAATACAAAGCGGTAGTCAAATTGTGGCAAATTATTCCAGCACAGCAAATACTGTTACAATAAGAATTGATGGTGTGGATTATGTTTTTAATTTAAAACCTGGGCAGAATTTTTACTTTGTATTAGCTAAAGATGAAGAAGGAGAGAAATTTGTTACCGTTGAATAAAAAAGGTGTAAGTATAATGGTGGGGTATGTTTTGTTGATAGCAATTGCAGTATCTCTTTCTACTGCTGTATTCTTTTATTTGAAGCTTTATTTGCCAGATGAAAGGCCCGAGTGTAATGTTGATATTAAACTTACAATAGATTCTGTTAGTTGTAAATGGAATCGGCCTATTAATCCAGATTCAGTTAATATTAGATTGGATGTTACAAACAGAGGATTGTTTAAAATTGAAGGCGCTTATGTAAAAATAGGAGATTATGATAGAGCATATAGAGATGATTTGAATCCTAGTTTGGCTCTAGCATCTTTATGTAATGGTGGCTCTCCTGTCTTAAATCCGGGAGAGAAATACTGCGAGGTACTTCCTTATAATCTTGTTCCAATAAAGGTTCAAGAGATAAGTGTGCAGCCAATTGTTTGGATAGATAACAAACCAATATTATGTCCTGATGCTATTGCTTCAAAGACAATTACTTGTATACCTTAATAAAAAAAGTCAACATATAAAAACAGATATAATCTTTTCTTTATATGTTCAAAAAGGGTGTTAGTCCTGTTGTTGCTACTGTTCTTCTTATTGTAATAGTGATTGTTCTTGCTACTATAATATTCATATGGGCTAAAGGATTTTTATCTGAAAGTGCTACTAAAGGAGATAGAGTTGTTGAGAGTTCTTGTGAAGATGTTAATTTTAAAGTTCAAATTGCTTCTAGTGCAAGCCAGTGCAGTAGTGGAAGTGGTTGGGCTATAGATATAAACAACATAGGGAATGTTCCAATATACGGCATTAAAGTTCTGAAGTATGATGATTCAACTGGAAGTATTGACGATTTGGCTCTTGCTGATGAGACTTTTGTTGGAGGAACGGTTACTGTTGGAAGATCTTCTTATGTTTGTATGACTGGTACATTAAACGGTGGAGATAAATTCAGAATAATACCTAAGCTTCTTGCAGAGAAAGATAGTAGAAAGATTGCTTATACATGTCCTGAAAAAGATGGACAGACTATTGTTTATACTTAATTTAATTAATTGAAAAGGTATATAAAAAGAGGTTCTGATAAATATCTTGATGGTGATGATTGATTCTAGAAAGGGTGTTAGTCCTGTTGTTGCTACTGTTTTACTTCTTGTTTTAACAATAGTAATAGGCGGAATAGTATTTTCTGTAGTGATACCTTTTGTAAATGATTCTCTTGGAGAAAGCAAGGAATGTCTTGATATTTTTGAAGGAGTTGAATTCCCTGAAAGCCAATTTAACTGTTATTTGTCTGCTACTTCTGGAAATGAAACTGGTTTTTCTATAAAAGTTAATAAGGAAGGAATATCAAGGGTCAGAGTTGGTTTGATAGATGGTGATGGCAACTCTGATGTTTTTGAGATATACGAAGGAGCTTCTGATGCAAATTTGAGGCCTATGGGTGGCGCACTAGCTGAAGCACTTACATTTCCTGCTATAAGTGGTCAGAGAACATATGTTGTGAATAAATTGTACAAGAAGGCCGAGATATCTGCTTTGACAACTTCAGGAGATGTTTGTTCTGTTGCAGACATTATTGAATTTGAGCCTTGTATAGGCGTCACATTCCCATGATTATAAACAAACACTTTGACATAAGGGGTCAGATATGGGTTGAGACAGTAATATACACATTAATCGGATTGGCATTGATAGGATTGACTTTAGCTATACTGACTCCTCAGATAAGAGAATTTAGGGATAGAAGTGTAATTGAACAGACAATAGAATCGCTTAATACTTTTGACTCTAAAGTCATAGAAATTCTTGATGCTCCTGGAAATAAGAGGAAGATTACATTCAGATTAGATAGAGGGGAAATAATTGTTGATTCTTTTGATAATGAAGTTAGATATATTCTTGATGGGTCTAATGTAAGATATTCAGAACCAGGGGTTGAATTGAATATTGGTAGAATAAGAGTACTTACAGAAGAACTTACTGAAAAATATAAAATAATATTGTCTTTGCCTTATTTACATAATATTACTTATGATGGGGCTGATAGAGATAACGAAACATTCTCTCCTGTAAGTATACCTTACGAATTCTTTGTTGAAAACAAGGGAAAGATTAACAATAAAATATGGATAGACATCACAGAGGGTTCTTAGTATGATAGATTTAAATGCATTTAGAGTTTTATTATTTAAGAGGTGTGAATATGATAAGCATTAATCCCAATCCCGTTGTACCTGTATTGCCTAAAATAACTGACAGGACTAAAATTGATGTAAGGTATGCTTTGATACAACCATTTGCAAATGCACATATTTACTGGGATGAAGAAGCTGGAGATTTAGTCTATGACGTTGAAGAGCCTTTACTGAAAGATGAAGATAAAGAGACTATAAGGAAATTGGAAGATGCTATGATTGAATTGATCAATGTGAATGTAGTTACTGAAAAAACTCCCGATAAAATAATGGAATACGTTGATAAAACTGCGAAATTCCTTATAAGTGAACTAAACTTGAAAATAGAAGAAGGAAGTTATGAGAAAATATTTTATTATCTGTATAGAGACTTTGTTGGATTCAATGAGATAGAACCATTGTTAAGAGATTATTTTATTGAAGATATAGAATGCAATGGTGCTAATACTCCCATATATGTAGTTCATAGAAATTATCATAATATAAGAACAACATTAAGATTTAAAGAATTAGATAATCTTTCTAGTTTTGTTGAGAAACTAGCACAGAGAAGTGGGAAGTATGTTTCTTATTCTGAACCATTGCTTGATGGAACTCTTCCGGATGGAAGCAGAGTTAACGCAACTTATACCCAAGATGTTACTTCTAAAGGTCCTACATTCACAATACGTAAATTTACTAAAATACCATGGACACCAATACAATTAATTTCATTTAATACTCTTAGTCCTGAGATGCTTGCTTATTTCTGGATGCTTGTGCAGTATAAATCAAATATATTCATTGCTGGAGGAACCGCATCTGGAAAAACAACTCTTCTTAATGCTATTGCATTTTTCATTCCCCCTGAATCTCACGTTGTAAGTATTGAGGATACTAGAGAACTTAATTTACCTAGAGAGAACTGGATTCCTGCAGTTGCAAGAGTTGCAATGAGTAAAGGAGGGGTTGGGGAAATAGATTTATTTGACTTGCTTAAGAACTCATTCAGACAGAATCCAAATTATGTTATTGTAGGAGAAGTTAGAGGTAGGGAGGCTTTTGTATTGTTCCAAGGAATGGCATCTGGACATCCTTCAATAAGTACAATGCACGCAGATTCTGTTGATACTCTGATTAAAAGGTTGGAAACTCCCCCTATTGAATTATCACCAACTCTTGTAAACTCCCTTGATTGTGTTGCAATAATGACTCACGCTTTGATAAAAAAGAATGAAACTAGAAGGTTAAGAGAAATTGTAGAAATAGTTAATGTTAAAGGTGATGGGATGGTAATGGTAAATACCCCGTTTGTATGGAATCCTGCACAAGATACTTTTTATTTCAAAAAAGAAAGCAAGGTCTTTGAAAAAATATCTATAAGATATGGTTTGACAATTGAAGAGTTGCAGAAAGAATTTTTGAATAGGAGCAAACTGATATATGAACTTTACAGAAGAAAGATATTTGGATTTGATGAGGTAAGAAAAATAGTTGTAGACTACTATAGAAATTCAAAGACTGTTCTTGAGAAATTTGGCATAAATTAGATATATAAAGCAATTTTCATTCGTATTATAATGAAAAAAGAGGATGTATTTTTGGTATATAAGATGCTTGTCCAAATGAAAGATTTGTCTGAAAGACTTGAAGATTCATTGAAAAAACAGGATTTTATTAAAGTCTCACAATTAAAACAAAAAATGCTCGAAATGCAGAGGAGCCTCGCTAAAATATTATGATTATTGAAAGTTTGAAGGCAAATATAGATACTGAAATAAACATGATTCGCGAGCTTGATAAGATTTATTCTTTAGAGGCACAATTTGATGCAGAAGAAACTAGAATATACTTTAAAATTGCAGAGTCATTGGCAAGAAGAGTATCCATACTTAATGATAGTATTCCAGATATACTTGATAAAATAGGAACTGATTCTATTTCAAATAAAAGAGAGGAGGAACCTAAAGGGCTTGAGATTGTTCAGATAAAGCCTCTTAATACTACTAAAAAAGAGGTTGCAGTTATTGTTTCAGAGAGAAATAGAACTGAGTTCTTAAAAGAATTAAATATTGACTCTCAGCTAATTAAAAAGATAAAAAAGAGGCAAAAAGAAAAGCCAAAGAAGCTTGAGAAATTTAATACAACAAACTGGTATGGTAAATTTGCCAACAAGGTATTTTTTAACTTCTCTCAGAAGCTTGTAAGTGAGGGATCATTCAAATCATTGATACTTGATATAAGAAAGAGCAATTTGAACATACTTTCAACAACTTATTTGTCGATGATGTTTATGACGATAGTGCTTGCATCTATTCTTGGTGTATTTGTAATGATATTCTTTCTATTTTTTAGTTTTGATTTTCTCAATTTATCAATAGAAGTTTATTCTGGGTCATACCTGTTAAGATTTGTGAAAATATTATGGGTTTTATTAGCAGTTCCTGGGTTAGCTTTTTTAGTTTTATATTCATATCCAGCTGCTGAAAAGAAATCAACCGCTGGAAAAATAAATCAAGAAATTCCTTTTGTAGTTATTCATATGGCATCTATTTCGGGAAGTGGTATTGAACCAGTTGAATTATTTAGAATAATTGCAACAAGCAAAGAGTATGAATTTGCTGGAAATGAGTTTACCAAAATATTGAATCAAACAAATCTTTACGGATACGATTTAAGCACTGCTTTAAGAAATGTTTCTTTATCCACTCCCAGCTCTAAATTTTCAGAGCTGCTTAATGGAATGGCAGTCACAATAAACTCTGGGGGGGACATGAAAAAATTCTTTGAGAAGAGAGCTGAAAGTTTATTGCTTGAATATAGACTTGAAAGAGAGAAAGCAAATAAATCTGCTGAGACATTCATGGACTTATATATTAGTATTGTAATTGCTACACCTATGATAATGGTAATGCTTCTTGTTATAATATCTATATCTAAAATAAGCACGGGGTTCAATCCCACTCAGATGACTACTGCAATTATTGGTTTAGTTGCTATTGTAAATGTAATATTTATTGCATTTCTGCATATGAAACAACCCAACTACTAAAAATGAATATCAAACAAATAAAAGAAGTAATGAAAAAATATGGAAAAGCTTGGATTAATCAAGATACTGATTTATTAATATCTTGCTTTTCTGAGAAAGGAATTTATCTTGAGAGCCCTATATCAAAACCATACAAAGGACATAAAGAGATTGCTAACTTCTGGAACAATACTGTTGTTAAAGAAACTGAAAGCATTAAATTTAGATTAAAGAAGTGCTATATATCAAATGACAAAATAACAGGATTTGCAGAATGGGAGTGTGAAAATCTTTACAAAAAAAAGAAAAATATTATGGCCGGAATTATGTTAATTAATATGAAAGGGGGCAAAATAACTTACTTAAATGAGTACTGGAACACTAAAATAAAATGATACTAAAAAAGGCAAACTGGATAGGAATAATATTTGGATTAATATTAATAATAGTTGATTTTATATTCTTTTTTGGAGAGAATTTATTCTATTTTCTTATTGGAATAGCAATGGCTGTTATTGCGCTTCCTTTTGTTGTAACTACAATATTTGAAACTAATCTTGAAAAAGAAAAGAATGAGCAATTCTTGGAATTCGCAAGAGCTCTGGCTGAAAATGTTAAGGGTGGAACCCCTATAGGACAGAGTATCAAAAATATGAGAAATAAGAATTTTGGTTCACTTACTGAAAATATAGGAAAACTTGCGAATCAAATGTCTATTGGAATTCCTATGAGCAAAGCGTTGCACACTTTTGCTGAAGATATTGGAAGCGTTACTGTAAAGAGAGCTATTTCATTGATTAAAGAGGCTGAGATGGCTGGAGGAAAGATAGATGATATTTTAGATTCGGTGGCCTCATCCATTTATCAAATTGAAAAGTTAAAGAAAGAAAGAAGTGCAGCAATATCTTCTCTTGTTGTACAGGGATACATAATATTCTTTATATTCATAGGAATAATGCTTGTAATGCAGTTCAAGATAATTCCTTTAACTGATCAAGTAAATAGTGTTGGGGGTCTTGAAGGGATAGGTGGGGGGATAGGAGCTTCCAGCGGAGAAGGATTCTCAACAGATGATTTATCAAGGCCATTATTATGGATGCTTCTTCTTCAAGGATTATTTAGCGGACTTGCAATAGGAAAGTTATCTGAAGGGTCTGTAAAGGCAGGAGTCAAACATTCTTTTGTTATGGTAATTGCTGCTTTCTTGATATCTACAGGTGCCAAGTTATTCCTTTAGTTCACGGCCCGCGCATTTGGAAGTTTTGTCTAATTTCTCGAGCAATCAATTTAAATCTAAATATAAAGAATGTTTCTTGATTTGATATCTTTAAAATATAGTAGTAAATTCTATTCTCCCATTTACATCTTCAGGATTTTCAAATGGAGTGTCTATTATGAATCTTAAATTTCCTTTTTCCCCTATTGGAGCTTTTAATTGTAGCCCCGCTCCATAATTTTCAGAACCATGTAAGTCAAAGCTGGCAGTTATTAATGGAGTAACTTCTGCTTTGCCGATTCTTGTTACATATGCAAGTGTTCCATTTGCAGATCTAGTGTTTGTTTTAGAGTCATTTGTAGCAGATAATATTCCCACAAGCCCGTTATCTACTCGATCATTAAACGGAACTCCTTCAATTGGCGCCCTTCCAAATAGGTCTGTAAAAAGATCATTTGTAAACATATCGGCATTATTAGAGGTTCTGCCAACTGCCCAATCGGCATAGCCCCTCTTGATTCCTCCAAACATTAATTGGCCAAAAGCATTAGTTTCTCCATCTTCTGAAAAATCAACTTTTCCAAGAGTTCTATAACCTAATTTTACCTCTGGTCCAGCATGATTTGCAAAGAAACTTATAGAATACTTATTTTCTAATTCAGAATTTGTGAATGCAAGTCCTAACCCTGCACGATCTTCATTTGAGAAACTATGTATCACATTTCCAAGAAACTGTGTTTTTTTGCCCCATTAAGGTCTAAGTAGTCAAATCCTATTCCTATTTGGCTATCACTAAACTCTTTTGTAAGGCCAAATCCAGTTCTTAGAGAGTCCTCTGTTTTGCTTAATGATGCATCAAGAACTTTATCTCCGATTAATGTTTTTGATTCTAATCCTACTCCGTTCTCAACCGTTGATCCGGTTAGCCATAGAGTGTTAAGATCGTTCGGTTTAAAACGGGCTCCGAATACATAGTCTGTATTTCCTGATATATCATCAATTCTTCTAACTTTAAAATCTTCATCCATAATTCCATTTCCAAATCCTAAATCATAAGTAATCTTATCTGGGCTGAATATGTAGGCTGAACGTATTCCATTGGGCTTTTCATTTTCAACGTTTTGTGCTTGTACGTAATCTCCGATTAATGTTGCTCCTGCAAGCAAGCTAGTTCTTGCAATCTTTCCTAATTGTTCTTTTAAACTCATCTTAATAACTGCTAATTTAGCCTATTTTTAAATCTTTCTATCTTGTTACCCCTATGTAGTTAATAAGTAATTAAAAGGTTCTTAATTTTTATCGGGAATATTGTCACCATTTGGTGGTCGATCATCCTTAAAAATAAAACCAATCTTATATAATTAACAAAATAAGAGCACACGATGCTCACCAGATTAGACAAAACTTGCTACTGCCCGGCCCGCGCATCCATACATCATGTCCATTTTCATGGGGAGTGGCCTAATTGCACAACCTAAGATTTAAATAAGCTAAGTTCACTGCCTAATTATGGTACAAGAGACTATAGGTAGACCAGAAATGATTTCAGCTATAACTGGAATACCAGTAGATGAATTGAATGAAGGTATGCGATGGTTAACAGTAGCCAATGGTCCACTTTCAGGATCTGTAAAAGTTACCCCTAATCAAATGAGTATGGTATATGCTGCTACAAGAAAGTTTGTAGCATTACAAATACTCTGTCCTGATGCTGTAGATTATTACAAACCAGCTTTGGATGCTATAGAATCCGCTTATAGAATAGATCATCATATTGGTTTTGTAAAAGGACTTGAACACCTTATGGCTCTGATGTCATGGGAATAATTTCTTTTTAGAGAATTCATATCAAATAGTCTAATTTTTAATAAACTCCATGGAATTAGGCAACTAACCCTATGATTTATTTATCCTTAAGTCAAAAGTGTTAAAAACTTCTAATATTCATTAATTTTATGAAAAAATCACTGCAAGAAATCAAAGAAAAGATAGCCCCATTGCTTAAAGAGAATAATGTAACTAAAGCAGGGATATTTGGTAGCTATGCACGTGGAGAGGAGAAAAATGGAAGTGATGTAGACATATTAATAGAAATGAATGATGGAGGAGGATTTGACTCAATAATAAATCTTAAGATATTGCTTGAGAAAATCCTTAAAAGAAAAGTAGATTTAGTTGAATATTGTACTATAAGAAAAGAGCTAAAAAGATCTATTCTGAGGGATGAAATAAGAGTTATATGAAAAGAGATTATAAACTGTACTTGCAAGATATAAAGGAAAGTATAAATCAAATCGAGAGTTATTTAAAAGGAATTTCACAAGTTGAATTTAATAAAAATCTTATGCTTCAAGACGCAGTCATAAGAAGGCTGGAGATAATTGGAGAAGCAAGTAAAAATATTCCTGGTTCGTTAAAAGAAAAAAATAGACATGTGCCTTGGATTAGAATGCAAAACTATAGAGACTTTATCATCCACTCTTATTTTGAGGCTAGCTTAAGTAGAATTTGGGTTGTTGCGACAAAGGAAATAAAAGAAATTAAGGAAGCAATGAAAAATATTATTTTGGTTTAATTCCGCTTCACGCTCTTTGGACACTAGAGCCATGTGTACGGCCCGCGCATATCATTAAATCTTTTTAATCAAATAAAATAACTCTTGATTTGTTCTTGTTATTTTATAATCATATTTTAGGGCTTTGAGTATATTTTCAAACCAACGCCTGTATGGGCTATTCATCTTTTTTCCAGTTAATGTGCGGGTTGCGAAACTAACAATGAAATGTTTTGCATTTATTTTCTTTAAGAGGTCTCTTGTTATTCCTATCCTTCTATCTCCTAGAATGTCTAGTACTTTGAAAATAATACAAAGGTCTACATCAGGGAAAGTTGGTTCTTCTCTAATATCTTTATGATGGACATCCCCATGAATTCCATTAACTTTGAAAAATTCATTTACTATTTCAAGGTCGTATTCATTAATATCATAAGCATGATACTTTATGCCAGGTTTTGCTAGGGCTATTGGATTTATACCACAACCAAGATCAAGAATACTTTGCGGATTTAGAGCTCTAATCATATTTCTTACAAGAGGATAATCATCTACTCTTTCTCTTGTTGAAGAATGCTGTAACAATAATTCATTGATATCTCCGCTTTTGATAAATTCACTTCTATTTTTGATATTTGACTTAGAAGCATACTGTCCAGTATATTTTCTTAGCTCCTCTCTTACTTCTTTTATTATAATTTTTTGAGCCTTTTCTGAATGGGTGTCTTTTATCTTATTTTTTAACAGATAACTTTCTAGAGTTGATATTACAAGAGTATCTGGAAGACTTTTTAGTTCAAATTTCTCCTTTATTTTTCTGACCAGTTTATCCATTGATCTGTAGAGCAACCTATATAAATAAAGGTAAGTTTTTTAGATTTGATGTATAAAAAAGGATTGAGCCACATAGAATTTGTGGTTTCATTTACAATATTCATAGGGTTTCTTGTATTTGCTTTTGTATTCTTTAATCCGTTGCAGAGTCAAAGAACATTGAAGTCTACAATGGATTATGCTTGGATTGAGGTATCTCGTGAGGGAAGAGAAAATATTGAAAGTTACTCTGTGTCTATAGATACGGGATATGCTTCGGCCGTAAATTTTGAGATAGCTGGAATACCTTTAGATTATAATGCTACTGCAGAAGATGAAAATGGTAATCCAATAGATGTACATAGAGATTCTAACGGGATAGTTTATCTTGATAGAGGAACTAGCAATTTTATTAAGATATTATACTCTCCTGCTTTAGAGAATAGTCCTTTTGTAAGTCTTGGAGCTTCACTTGGAACAATAACTCCTACCACAACTACAGGTAATTTTTATATTTCTTCTTCTGAGATAAAAGACATCTATTTTGAGAGATTATTTTTAGAATTAAATCAAAGTTATTACTCTGATTATGCTGCACTTAAAGAAGACTTGAACTTGCCAAACAGAATAGATTTTGGATTCATAATTACTTTTGATAATCATCAAATAAGAGCAATGAATGATGTACCTGAGGGTATTGAAGTATTGTCAAAGAATGATAGAGTCGAGATAATTAAACAGAATGGAGATCATGGATTTGCCGAGGTAACTGTTTTGGTATGGTAAATCAAAAAATCGATGTTGATACTCGATTTTTGGATGATCGAAGTGTCGACTTAAGGAGACACTTGCGACATAAAAAAGGAATTGCTAGGATAATTGAACTTCTTATAGCTATAACAATTATTTCAATAATATTACTTGTTACATACAGACAAAGCTTACCTTCACAAGAAACTCAGGATTTATCTGAAAATGCAAGAGACATATTATCTGAAATAAGCACTATTGATAACTTAAGAGATGAAGTTGTAGCTAATCAAGTTAATGTTGTTGCAATGACTAACACTCTTGCGTTTATTAACTCGAGTTTACCTGATTATATTAAATTTGAATTACGTGCGTGCATAATAACAAGTTCATGTGGTCAATCTAATTATGTTGGAGATGTCTACTCTGCCGAGAGAATAATAAGCGCCAGTAGAGATGAGTTTGGTCCTGTTAAACTAAGATTATTCTTGTGGGTAGAAGAATGATGAAGAAATTTGAATTTTTAGAGCATACTGGAGACTTGAAGTTTAGAGCATATGGTAATAGCTTGAATGAGATGTTTGAGAATTGTGCTTTGGCTGTTTCATCCGTATTTTCAAGAGGCAAGAAGATTAAGGCATTGAGTAAAAAAGAGATTTCTGTATCTGGAAAGGATAAGGAATCTATTCTTTACAAATTTATTGAAGAAATAATATACTTATTTGATGCTGAAGGGTTTGTTATCTCTCGTGCAGATGTTGAACTTAGTGATGGGAAATTGAATGCAACTGCTTACGGGGATGATTCTTCTAATTACAAAGATTTAGACGCAATAAAGTCACCAACATATGCTGAGATGTATGTAAAAGAGAAAAATGGAAGTTGGGTTTGTCAAGTTGTTGTAGATGTTTAGATATTTAAACCAATCAAGCTACTTTTAGACATGGTAAATATTAAAAAAATAAATGAATACACTTGGGAAATTCCGAAAGAAAATGGCATGAAAGTACCAGGCAGAATTTTTGCCTCTGAAAAATTATTTGAAAAAATAAAGAATGACTTAACTTTTGAACAAATAAAAAATGTAGCTAAACTTCCAGGAATAATTGGATACTCTCTTGCCATGAGTGATGCCCATCAGGCCTATGGGATGTGTGTCGGAGGGGTAGCTGCTTTTGATTCTAAGAAAGGAATTATAAGTCCCGGAGCTGTTGGTTTTGATATTAATTGCTTAACTGGAAATAGTTCAATAGTTACTGAATTTGGAGGATCTATGAAAATTGAAAACTTTGAAAAATTACAATCTGAACTAGAGATAGATGATAATGGAAGAAAAATAAAAAAGATTGTTTTCTCAAGCCAGCTATCTACTCTCAACAATCAAAATAAATCTATGGAGGGAAAACCAGTTAACCTTATTATGTCAAGAAATGCTGAAAAAGTCTCCGAGATAACTCTTGAATCTGGATTAAAAATAAAGACGACTGAAGAACACCCGTTTTTGACTAAAGAAGGTATGCAAAAAATTTCTGAAATTAGTCTAGGGAAACTTGTAGGCGTGGACTTATTTGAAGGAATTGAATTAAACGAAGAAATAGATGAAAAAGAAGCCATTATTGCAAAGATAATGGGTTACTTGTTTGGAGATGGGAATTTCTCCAGATTAAAGACAGGACTAAGAGCCTCTGCTTATGGAAAAAAAGAAGATTTAGAGGAAATTAAAAAAGATTTAGAGAGAATACGGGTTAAATCATATATTTATTCTAGAGAAAGAGACCACTCTATAAATACAAGATATGGAAATGTTAAGTTTAGAAATATAGAATATTCATTACATATAAACTCTCAAGAATTCAATAGACTGCTAGAACAAAAAGGACTTATTTTAGGAAATAAAACAAGGCAAGAAGTAAGAATACCTCAATGGATTAAAGAGTCTAAACCTATAATAAAAAGATTATTTTTAGCTGGATTTTTTGGAGCTGAAATGTCTACTCCTAAAACATTATCTAAAACTTGCTTTTTCTGCCCAACAATAGATCAAAATAAAATTGAATCTCTATCTCAAAATGCTCGCGACTTTTTGATAGATCTTTCTTTGCTTTTAGAAGAATTTGGAATAAATAATACTAAAATAAGCGAGATTGATGATTTCCATAATAAATATGGAGAAAAAACAAAGAGGTTTAGGTTATTTGTAAAGGGAGAAGAAGATATGCTCAAGCTATGGAGAAACATAGGTTTTGAATACAACCAAAAAAGAAAAAATATGGCTAATATAGCTTCACTTTACATCTTACTTAAAAAACAAGAAAACAATAAAAGACTGTATTTGGCTCGAAAGATTAAAGAATATAAAAATAGAGGATTCAAACTGAAAGAAGTAAAAAAGATATTATTTAAAGAAATTAATGAAAGATTCATTGAAAGACATTATTATGAAGATGCAGCTCAAAGAATTAAATTAGATTTTATTTCTTTTAAGGATTTTAAAAGGCTTAAACTGGAAGAATTAAATAATTATGGAACAATATTTGATAAAATAGCAGAAAAAAAAGAAATAATTGGCAATCACAGAGTATATGATTTTAACGTTCAAGACAATCATAATTTCATAGCAAATGGGTTTGTTGTTTCGAATTGTGGCGTCCGATTATTAATATCTAATTTAGATAAAAAACAATTCTTGTCCAAAAGAAAAGATATTTTAAAAGAAATTTATAATGCTGTCCCTTCTGGGGTTGGCAAAAAAAGTAAATTCAACCTCAACAATAAAGAAATTGATAACGTTTTAACTAATGGTGTTGGGTGGGCTATTGATAAAGGATATGGAGAGGCAGAAGATAAAGAATTATGCGAAGACAATGGTCAAATAATTGGAGCTGACTCAAAGAAAATATCTGCAAAAGCCCGTGGACGAGGAATGAATCAACTTGGTACATTAGGAGCAGGAAACCATTTTCTAGAGATTGCAGAAGTTGAAAGCATTTATGATGAAAGAGTTGCTAAAATATTTGGCATTAAGAATGTTGGACAAATCACAGTCATGATTCATTCGGGCAGCAGAGGCGTTGGACACCAAGTTGCATCAGATTATATGAAAAAAATGGAAGAAGAATATGGTTACAAACATTTACCTGATCGACAACTTGCTTATGCTAAGATAGACTCTGTATTAGGAAAAGACTATCTTGCTGCGATGGCAGGCGCTGCTAACTTTGGATTTACGAATAGACATTTAATTATGCATCAAGTCAGGGAGTCATTTGGAAAACACTTTCCTAAATCTGAATTAAACTTAGTTTATGACCTTGCACACAACATTGCAAAATTTGAGGACCACACAGTTGATGGTAAAAAAATGAAATTATTAATTCATAGAAAAGGTGCAACACGTTCATTTGGTCCTGGAAGAAAAGAAATTCCCTTAAAATATCGCAAAGTCGGATGTCCTATATTTATTCCAGGGAGCATGGGGACATATTCTTACGTTTTAGTTGGAACAAAAAAAGCTGAAGAATTGACATTTGGCTCAACTGCGCACGGGGCTGGAAGAATATTATCTAGAAGCGAAGCTTCTCGAACTATCACTCCTCAAAATCTTGCTAAAGAGATGAATGACAAAGACATTATCCTAGAATCTGCAAGTATGAAAGGTGCAGTGGACGAAGCACCCGCCGCATACAAAGATGTTAATGAAGTTGTTCGCGTAAGTGATGAACTTGGTATAGGTAAGATGGTTGCTAGGCTTAAACCACTCGGGGTTGTTAAAGGATAATATTATTGTTTAATCTTTTTGATAATCTTTATAAACATGCGACGGATTAAATGGCAATGAGGAGATTGATAAAAATACTATCTTTTGGTTTATTTTTTATTCTCTTGCTTGTTTTTAATGTCAGTGCTCAAGCTTGCACAGATAATGAAAGAATACTAAGACTTTCAAGTACATCTAATGCTCATGGAGAAATATATAATGGATTAGGAAATTATGGGACTCAAATATGTTTTCCTAATTTATTTCCTGGTTACTCTATTGGAGCTAACCCTCATGATTGCATTATTCCAAATGAGGGGGCTGAACCCACTAATCTTGTTTTGAGACTTAGTGATGATACTAACGCTCACGCTCAAGCGCCAGATTACACTGGAACAGCTTACCCTATAGATATTTGTTATGGAAGTCTAATTTGTGTTAGTAGTACGAGTGCTTGTCCTAGTGGGCAGACTGAAGTTGTTTCTCTCTTTTCTGATACTAATTCTAACCTTGAAACTGTTGGGACCAATAATTATGACACGAGAATTTGTTGCACTGCTTCTACTAATCCAAATATTTTGAATGCAAAGTGGAAATATTATGATGGCAGCGAAATACCTAATAATGACCCTCCTATAAATGTTTGCAGAAATAATTATATAATTGCTAGCGCACAGACTGTTGGATTAAATGGTCAACAAATTACATTTAGATTTTTAGATGATGATTTAGGTTCTGATGACGAGATCATCCGTTTGAATGCTAATGTGGTCAATAATAGGGCTGAAATAGCTTTAAATTTGGGTGACTCTGCAGTTCAGACAATTATACAAGGAGAGCTTGGAGGAACAGAAGGAGATGATTTAGAATTATTATTTGAGGCAATTGCTCCTTCTGATACAGAAAGATCCTATCAAGTAACTTATCAAAATAATTCTGCCTTATGTTCATTCGAACCACCTCAAGCAAATATTGAGGCTCCCGTACATAGAGGGGTTTATTTTGCTAATACTGAGATTCCTTTCACTTCGGGATGTACAAGCCGAATAGGTCCTGTGACAAATGAATGGACAATTACTCCTCAGAATGGACAACCATTTACTCGAACTGAATCGACATTTAACCATACATTTACATCTCCAGGGCAAGTTAATGTAAAATTAAAGTGTACTGATTTAGATGGAAGATTTGATGTCAATGAAAGTCAGATGTTAGTTGTTGCCAGCCCTTATGTTCTTGCTTACATTAACGAACCTAGATTGAATGAAATCACATACAGAGTTCCTCCTGTTTCTGGACCTTACTTCCCTAATGAATTTTCATTCAATGCTTCTGATAGTTTCGCTGTTGATTCTAGCGGATGTACTCTTGTATGTATAGGTGGAAACTGCCCTATTGAAACTGAGAACTCTCTTCTATCTTGCGGAGCAAGTGGAGGACCAATACCTATTACTCCTCAAGCTGGTGGTTACTCCAGTTTATTCTTTAACTGGACTTTCTTAGATAGTGACTGGACTAGTGAATGGTCTAGTTTTGAAACTGGAAATGGAATATATTCAGGATCTGTTCAGTATGATGATATGTCAAATACATTGAATGATAAGAGAATAATAGTAAACGTTAGATATACTAATGGAGCAAGTGCTCAATTTGAAAGAGAATTTACATTGGGAAGATGCTTGAATAATGGAAATACATACTATGCTTCCCAAACTGAAAGTTATTCTACAAATGAAGCTAATGATAAATGTAAAGGTGGAGATGGTTCTGCTGGAACTGCAGATGATTGTTGTGCTACAGGACTTCAATGTCTTCATGGAACTACTGCAAATCCATTGTACTCGTGTCAAATACCTTCTGGAGGAATGGTTACAGAATGTGAAGACTTTAGAAATCAATCTGAATGCAATGGAAATACAAACCCTGCGATTCCTCAAGCATCTTATGGAGGAAACCCTCCTGCTTGTACTACATTAAGATGTCAATGGTCTAGCACGTCTAATTCATGTGGATTGAATGTGACTACATATCAATCATCTTCTACTACTGGAGCATGTAGTTCTGGACCAGGAGCAATAATTACTAGTTCATGTTCTTATACTACAAGTACAAGTGAATGTGTTAATGGGAGAAAAACTATAAGCTATTCAACCACTGGAGGAGTAGCTTGTCAAAGAAATCCTGTAATTGTTCCTTGTGGCTCATTGAGTTTTGAGCTTGGATTCTTTACATTAAGAGAATTCTTACTTTCTATTCTACTAATTGGAGCGATATATTTCGTATTCAACATTAGAAAGGAAATTAAGAATAATGAAAAGTAAGTTAATTATTGCAACTTTTGCTTTTGTTCTTTTTGGAGTTATTGGTGTTTTTGCGAGCGTAAATCATCTGCATAATACTATTGCAACGAATTATTCTGATGGAGATGCAATAAGAGGAAATATCAACTTGAGATTGAGTAATGAACCTGGAGATACTCAATTAACAAGTAACTTTCCTGGAAGTTTGACTCTTTTAGAGCTTATAGAAAATCAGACTGGATTAATTGAAGGAATTGATTATAATTGTTCTACTAATTGGTGTTTGAATGATTACTCTTCATCTGGAGTTGTTCAACAAATTCAAATTGATTCTGGGAGTGTTGATTACACCGGATTTAAAATAGAGGGTTCAGGAGTTGAAGTTAAAGATTCTAAAGTTAGAATAAGCTCTAATGCGCCTTCCAGTTGCACTCCAAATCTTTACGTTGATTTACTTTCAGATGGAGATAATATACTTACAAGCCAAGGAAATGGAGAAAGCTGTGGAATAAGACATACTGGATGTTATGACCAATCAAACACTTTGCTTGCAAACATAGTTACAGGAAGACAGTATTGTGAAAAGATAAGCATCCCTCAGGCTCCTGGTTTCATAGTTGGAGCTCAAATAAAACAAGGAACTGGGGATTCAAATCTGACAGTTAAATTATATGATGGAGACAGAGATAGTACATCTCTTCTTGGTTCATGCAAGTTGCCTCAAAACTTGCAGCAGACTCAGGAAAGAAGCTGTGTTATAAACTATTCATCATACGAAACTAGAGAGTATTATGTTTGCATATCAACAAGTGTAAATAATGGATATCAAATCGGTCAGGAGACTAATTCTCCTACATGCGGAACTGCTCAAGGATTTAATTCATTGAACAGCGATTTTGATATATTTGCTGAGACTGAAAGATATGCTGCATCTCCAAGTTTTGTAATAAATGTAAGCACTTACAAAAAGGCTTTCAATTTGAATCTTACTCAAGTTATAGACCAATATATCCAGAATTTATATGATGGGAATTGTCAGAATGATTGTTTTGTGCCAATGAAAATATTTGGAGAAAACCAGACTGTTTTATTTAGTGATCCTGAGCTAAAATATGAAAGCTTTGGAGCATCACTTGCACCCATACAGGAGATTAATTCGCTGGATTACGAATCTACAAGAATAACATCTAATAACTTGAGTCTTGATATATCAAAAGCAAACTTTGTAATACCTATAGCTAGTAGTGAAAATGATTTTAGACTTTATTTAAATGGAGATAATTTTCTTTCAAAGTCAATAAACATAAGAAGAAGCTTTTTGTTCGACATAAATCCAAAGTCTGTTGCATTTGGACAAAATGTGAGATTTAATGCTACTTCTGCTGTTAGGATTACAAGAACAATATGGAATTTTGGAGATGGAACTCCTGTTCAAACAGTTAATGGTACATCAATATACCATGCTTTCACGAGGAATGGAACTTCATTCACAGTTAATGTTACTGCAATATCCAATAATACTCAAGCTACAAGACAATTTACAGTTTTTGTAGGAAACCCAAGAGACATAGCTAATTTGACAATAATAGAATATAGAAGAAGATTAACAAATATTACTAGTCAAATAAATGGATATCCTTCATGGGCTGTGCCTAAAATACAAAGTATAGTAAGTATTAACAATATGACTTCTAGACTGAATTCTATTGAACTTGATTTTAGAAATGCTACTTTAGAGGAAGATTATCAAAATGTGATGCTTGACCTAATTAACTTAGATGTGCCTGCTTATGTCTCAGCAACAAACTCAGGAGATAACCTTCCACTAAGCTTAGGATATGAAAATATTAATCCATCTTATATAGAAGAGATTGAAAATAAAGACTTACAGAATAGTGGATTAAGGGAACAAATAGTTGCTTGGATGAATGATAACTTCAATCCAGAAATATCATTTAGAAAGATACAGAGAATAGGAAATAGTGGAACACAACCTGTAGGAGCATTATTTACAATAAAAACTAATCCACTTACATCTATTGATGATAATGTATACCTGATATTTGGACAGGATGTAGAGAACTTTGGTGTTTACAGAACAAATTATAATCCTTTGTCAGTTACATCGGGAACAGATTATATTTTGCTTGATACTTCTAAGTCAGAGACATTTGAATTTTTTGTAGAGGGAGATTTTGATGCAGAGACTCTTGGAGCATATATTGCACCATCTCTTGACATTCTTGGAAATATTGAAGCGCCTTCAGGGGTTTGTGAAATAAATGATATATGTGAGTCTGGAGAAAGCGCTGATTCTTGTCCAGAAGATTGTTCAAGAAGGTGGTTTAAGTTTACAATAATTGGATGGATATTGGTTGCAATAGGAGCAATTATTGGTTACATAGTATTGCAGGAATGGTATAAGCGCAATTATCAGAAAAGTCTATTCCCTAACTCAAATGATTTATTCAATTTGATTAATTTCATATACAATGCGAGAAAATCTGGTCTTTCTGATTCTGATATCAAGACAAAGTTGAAACAGCAACAATGGTCAAATGAGAGAATAGGATTTGCATTTAAAAAGATAGATGGTAAGAGGGTTGGAATGCTTGAAATTCCTATATTTACACGCAAGGAACATAAAGAAATAGTAAAACAAATAGAGAATAGGCAAAAAGCACCTGTTGACGCAAGATTTATTAAAAGACCTTATTATCAATGAGCATGTTAAAGATATTATCAAGATTATTCGGAATTTTCAGGAGGAGAGACAACTTAAAGATAGGTTTCTATGGCCCTCCTAACGCAGGAAAGACAAGTCTTGCTAATTTATTATGTAAAGACTGGACTGGAGAGGAACTTGGAAGCGTAAGTGAAATTCCTCACGAGACAAGACATGTTCAATTTAAAGAAAAAGTGGAAATAGAACACAAGGGAAAGAAAATGGTCTTGAAAATAGTCGATACTCCTGGAATTGCTACTAAGATAGATTATGAAGACTTTCTTGGATATGGGATTGGTAAACAAGATGCAAAGAAAAGAGCCAAGGAAGCAACTCAGGGAATAATTGAGGCTATCAAGTGGCTTGATGATATGGATGCTGTTGTAATTGTCCTTGATTCTGCAGAGAACCCTTATTCTCAAGTAAACTTAACTATAATAGGAAATCTTCTTGCTAGAAAGATTCCTGTTCTTGTTGTTGCAAACAAAATAGATTTGAGAAAGTCAAATGTTAAAAAGATAGAAGCTGCGTTCCCTGAATATCCTGTTGTTGGTATATCTGCAAGAAAAGCTATGAATATGAATGAATTTTACGATGCTCTCTTCAAACTAACTAAAAAAGTTTGAGGTAAAATTAATATGATAGTGAAAAAAAACAACAAGTTGAAAGGATTAAGCATACATATTATGCCTTATTCTGAGATAAGAGAGCTTACAATAACTGAAAGAGTCAAGAAGATACTTAATTTAATCCTGGGGAATAGAGTGGTGATACTCCAAGGAAGATTAAGGCCTGAAGAGGAGATAAGGCTTATTGAAGATACTATGGCGATGGTCGATCATATAAAGACTTTCAAAGGGATTGAACTTGCTGTTGTTGACTCAAATAAAGATGAAGGTTTCTTCTTAAGAATGAAGAGAGGAATTGCTAGAGGATTGACTGGAGAATCTAATTCTTTGACAGTTATAGGGCCTGCCTCAATTGTAAAGGAAATAAAGAAAGACCCTTCTAAGATTGAAGTATTCTTCGGTTGATTTTATACGACAATATTTATTAATATCAAAATTTGATAGAATTCCGTGCCACATAAATGTATACACTGCTCAGAAGTTTATCCTGACGGATCTAAAGAAGTCCTTGAAGGATGTAGCAAATGCAATAGTAGATTCTTCTTCTTTGTAAGCATGGATAAATACAATAAAATATTATCTGCTAATCCTGCAAAGGAACAGTCAAAACCACAAGAAGAACAGATAGAGACATTGTCAATACTTGATGAATTAAGTTCTGAAGATAAGAAACACATGGAACAGGATGTGCGTGAAATAATGGGTATTGAAGAGATAGATGCTCCTGTAATACTTGATTTAGAGACTGTTAAAGTTACCAGCCCTGGTAAATACCTGCTCGATATACCTAATTTATTCAGTAAGGAACGCCCTTTGGTTTACAAATTAGAAGATGGCAAGTATGTTATTGATTTGTCTTCTAGTATTCGTAAGAAGTGATTTAAATTGACTTAGAAATTGCTTCTTCGATTATTTCAGATATTGATTTCCTTGTTTTCTCCCTAATGCTTTTTAACTTATTAATTAATCTCTTGCTCAGAGTAATGTCTATTCTTTTTCTTCCTATTGGCCATTCACGAGTCCTGTCATAATTCTCAAGTATTTCAAATACATATTTACCTTCTTTCATTATTTTATTATGTAACTTTTTATTTAATTGCATTTTTAAGACGCTCCTCTATTGCCCTAATTTGAGATATATTCTTTGAAGCTATTGATAGTATATGATGGGCTATTAAATCCTGATTGACTGATTTATTTAATTGGTTAGCAAATACAAAAGCTAGATAAGCTGCAGTTCTTTTATTCCCATCTGTAAATGGATGATCTACTAATATTACTCTAAATAAATAAGCTAACTTTTTATATTCTCCAATTTTATTGTTTTCTTCGTGTTTCAGAGCAAAGTCAAGACTAGCCTCATTTCTTATGCTTCCACCAAATCCTTTGTTTATTCTAATTATATCTTCTTTACTTATTTTCATACACATAAATATACGTAAGCAATATATAAGCTTTTCTAAAACTATATGAACTTTATTAGAACCATGGGTTCTACTGTAAAGGTTTTAAAGTAATTAGTCATTATATACGCCATGCCAGACATCAAGAAAATAGTCTCTGAACAAATAAAGAAATTAAAACCAGATATTGAGTCAATAAATGAACTTAATAAAAGAAGCAAAGATTTTATTGCTAAACTTGAGAAAGAAATATCTAAAGCTAAAGTTAATGCTGATGTTTTCGTTGGAGGAAGCTTTGCTAAAGGCACTCTTTTGAAATCAGATAATTATGATGTGGATATTTTTGTAAGATTTGATAAAAAATATGAGAACTTATCTGATAGACTTGAGAGATTCTTAAATGCTGTATGTATGAATCTTAATTTAGATGTTGAAAGAGTTCATGGAAGTAGAGATTATTTTATTATAAGAGATAAAAAGATGTTTGGATATTTCGAAGTGATTCCAGTAAATAAAATATCAAGTCCTAAAGATGAAAAGAATGTTACTGATTTAACTTATTTTCATGGGCCTTATGTAAAAAAAAGGATAAATGGATTTGAAGATCAAGTAAGAGTTGCTAAGAAATTCATGAAGGCTCAGGAAGTTTATGGTGCTGAAACTTATGTAAAGGGTTTCTCTGGGTATACTGTTGAACTTTTAATAATAAAATACAAATCTTTTGTTAAAATGCTTAAAGAACTACTGAAAGTTACTTCTGAGAAAAGACTTGTAATTGATATTGAAAAGAAATATAAGAATTCTAATGAAGTTTTCATTCAACTTAACGAGGCTAAAATACATTCTCCAGTAATATTAATTGATCCTACATATAAAGAAAGAAATGCGCTTGCAGCTTTATCACACGATACTTTTGTTAAGTTTCAGGATTCTGCTCGTGCTTTTCTTAAGTCTCCATCTAGTAATTTCTTTGAGAAGAAAGATATTGATTTCAACAAACTAAGAGAAAAGAATAAAGATAATTTTATTTCTATACAAATTCAAACAGATAAACAAGCGGGTGATATTGCTGGAACTAAACTAAAGAAGTTCTTTGAATTGGTTGTAAGAGAGGTAAAGAAAGATTTTATTTTGAATGATAGTTATTTCAGATATTCTGGAGGAAATATTGGGGAAGGATATCTAATCGCTAAACCGAAAAAAGAACTTGTTCGTATTGGACCACCATTGCATATGAAAAAAGCTATTTTGAGTTTTAAGAATAAACATGCTAATACATTTGAGAGGAACAAGCATATTCATGCGAGAATGAATATTGATTTTAATTTGCGTGAGTTTCTTGATTCATGGAAATCTGGTTCAAAGACTTTAATGGAACAAATGCATATAACTGACTTTAAGATAACTTAAGCTGATTTTCTCACATCAAAAGTATAAAAGCCACCTGCATACCCCCATGAAGAATGTCCAACAGTTACCATATAACCAACTCCAAAAATTGGAGTCATTATTGAAGCTGTATTCTTAATTACTAGTCTTATATCTTTTTTAGTTCTTTCTGCAATTTGTGCTAATTTCTCTGGAGAAGTTTTATCTCCAGTCAATAATATTGGATATTCCTCTGCTAATATGGTAAATGGATTATAAACTCCTGAATTTAATTCTGAAATGGGCATTACTCTTGCCCCTCCCCTACCTATTACAACCCATCCAGATAAGTCTGACCCCACTACAGGTCTTAATTTATCCACAAGATCTTTTTCGTTAATTTTAACCTCTCTATTACCATATTCGTTCTCTCTAAATTGAGGATTATCTAATGCAACAATTAAACCGGATTCTTTAATTTTAGTAATGGTATTTGCAATTAAAGGATTATACTTTCTATTTGCATACCCAATTACTCTCTTTGCTTGCTCATTATCTTCATTAAGATAACTTGCATGCATCAAATTTAATAGCTCGCTGAATGTTGGAGGTCTAAATCCTTCTTCACAACCTGTCTGCAGTCTTTCTATATTTTCACCTATTTTTCTATTACTTAAAGAATAAACAGTTCCATCGACTTCAACAGTTTTACCATCTGGTGAAACATTAAAAGAAGGCTTTTTCATCTAAACCTCTTAATTACCTTTATCAAGCATTGCTGAAAGAGAACTTGCGAAATATGGTGAATTTATCCATACTCCTACTTCTTCCTGCATGTTCTCAGGATGAATCATTAAAAGCATTTCTTTCTTGTCGATTATGAAATATTTTCCTATTTGGTTTGATTCTTTTACTTTAAGGTCATTTCTTGATGCTATTCTTTTTACTTTGTAGCTGTCACCTGAAAGAGATATTCTTAATTTTATTTCTTTGTTTATTTTACCTAGAACTGACAATAGAACTCTTGATTTGTCTTCAAAGTCTTCTGCTGTAGTATGAATTATAATTTCTTTTTGAGCAGAGTCAATCATTTCTTTTAGTTTTGAAAGTAAGTTTGATCTTCCCTTTATGTGTCCTGACAATTCTTCAAGCTTAACAGGAGATATTCCTTCTTTATGCAACTGAACTAACTCATCATATTCTTGAGTAGTCTTCAAGTTTGATAGAGTATTAACTTTTTCTTGAGCTTTTGTAAGAGTGTTTGTCTGCATTCTTTCTAGAACTGTTTTAGGCTCTACAGCAATGTATTTTACTGGTTTCCCAACCTTAACTATTGCGAACCCTCTTTTTGTTAAAGACTCTAGAACGTCGTATGTTCTTGATCTTGGAACACCTGATATTTCAGCTGTTTCTCCTGCAGTAACTATTCCTTTAGAAAGTAATGCAAGCCATACTTTAGTCTCATAGATATTAAGATCGAAGTGTTCTTTCACTTTGTTTACTATTTCTTGTTTTATTATCATATAGGAGCGAAAATTTGAGGGTATTTAAAGGTTTCTAGTGTTGTAACTATAAAGGAGTTATATAATCAAAATAGTTATATACTAATGAAATTTCTTAAAAGAATGGAATTAAAGAATGCTAAAGTTGATTTTCAGGCGACTGGGTGGGTTGTTGAAAAAGATAGACCTGCCAGATTTGGTGCTTTAAGTAGATGGTTTGTTAATAGGGTTGAAGGATTTGGCAAAAATGTAGATTCTATCTTAGAACATGCCTATCAGAAAGGAGAGAATAGAGTTATGGTTCTTACAGATTATTATCAACCTAAATTTCAAAGAGTTGTAAATGATAATTCAGTAACTGCTCTTGAAAGGGTTGGTGTAGGTGTTCATGATGATTACAAAGACACTTTCACAGGGTTTACTAAAAATGGAGGAAGAAGCTGGCTGTATTTAGTTAGAGGAAAAGAATACTTCTGTAGAGAAGGTCATGTATTGGCTGTCGGGACTCCAACGTCACTTCCTGCTGAAAGAAGTTGGTATAGACACGGACCAAAACTTGAAGATGTATTGAAATTTGAAAAAGATCAAGATGCTATTCTTATTCCTTCTCATCCTCTTTCAAAGTTTGGATTTGGTGTCAAAGCAATATTGCTTGCAATTGGAGAACCATCTGGGACAAACCTTGGATTACAAGAAGATACTATTAGGAAATATGCTGATTATTTTGATGCTCTTGAAGCTTATAGTTTAAGTATGGATTCAAAACAAACTAAAAGAGTTCAAGAATTAGCAAGAGAACTTAAACTGTCTACAGTTAGTAATACAGATGCTGATTTGAGGTCAAGTTTCTCTACATACAATACTTTTGATTTAGTTGACTTAACTAATCCTCAAAAATTCAGAGATAGTATTAGAGCTGGTTTAAAGGGAGAAGGAAATAAACATGTAGAACATAGAGGAGAATTTGTTAAATCTCTAAGAGACAAGATAACACATATTTTGCTTAATGTTGCTCAAAGTAGAAAATATTTCTAATATCATATTAGATAAGCAATTGCTAAAGCAATAAAGCATCCTATTGATATGAAAGGCATGGCTGGATAGAACTTGCCTTTTTCTGATTTATAGAATAGGAATGCTAGAGCTAAAGTAGCTCCTACTGAAATTGTTACTGCTTGCCATAATCCTAGAGTTCTAAGAACAACTCCTGCAAGTATTATAGGGAATACAACATCTCCTCCACCTAGAATTGCCAAATTGATCTTTATTTTCTTTGCTTTGCTCTCTTTTTCTTTTATTGATTTAGCTTTGCTAAGAACCAACTTGTCTTCTCTTCTCATGTAAGGTACAAAGAAACCTGAGAAGAGCTTTAGTTTTTGGATTTGGAACTTAGCCATTTTTTGCATGAATCCAGAGTGCCATACTGCATACATATCATATAGAGATATTACTACAAGCAAAATAGATACAGACCACACATTAAGAATTGGTATGAATACTGTAGCTATTCCAGGGTAAATTAATAATTCTGTTGCATTATGGACATACATATTTCTATGGAATATTTTTAGTATTCCTAGAGGGATTGCTAAAATTAATGAAATGAGTGTTGCTCTTGGAAAAGGCATAAGAAACGCATTTATGGCTATTGATAATCCAAGAATAACGACTATTGTGAACCATCCCCTCAAGAATGTTTCTGCTTTTAATTTCATAAGAAATAGCATCAATGCAACCGCTATTATTAGAGCAATTACTATTGATATTATTGATTCTTGGGGTTTTATGTCTGTAGGAGGGTCAAGACCATAAGGAAGATTGTAAACTGTTTCGTTCTTTATTTCTCCAGTTTCTGTGACTACTTGCTTTATTTCTGGAAGATATTGATGAGCTACATAAATTCCTATTAATTGTGCAAAAAAGAATAAACTTATCAGAATTAATGTGACTTTTACTGTATGCTTCATATTTCCTCTTCCGAATTAAACTTGAGCTCCAATGTATTTAAATGTGAGGTGTTTGTTAAAACTGATTAATAGAAAAACTTAAATAGTATCACCCAGGTAATACTTTATGGAAACAAATAAGTCTGACATGGAAACTGTGCCTACGAAGTTAACTAAAAGAATTATCACTGAAATGGAAGAAATAATTAAACAGGGATGGTATGCTAATAGATCTGAATTAATTAGGGATGCTGTGCGCGACTTAGTTAAAAAACAAAAAATAACCTTATTGGAGTCTGCTATAAAAGAGGATATTCAATGGGGATTGTATGGAAAGTAAGGCTATCTCTGATACTGGTCCTGTAATTCATTTAAATGAAATTAATTTAACTTCTGCTTTGGATGTTTTTTCATCAATATTCATACCATTAGAAGTTTCTCATGAATTGCAAAAATATAAAATAAATCTTCCAAAAAAAATAAAGGTTAGAGAATTAGAGGGACTGTCTAAAGATATAGTTAAGATTTTAACTAATGAGTATGACTTGGATATTGGAGAATCTTGTGCTATTTCATTGGCATTGCAAGAGAAAGCGGATTACTTTCTTACAGATGATTTAGAGGCTCGCGAAACAGCAAAAAAATACAAATTGGAAGTTCATGGGACTGTAGGAATTATTCTAAGAGCATTTAAGGAAAAAATAATTGATAGAAAGACAGCTATAACAAGAATAAACGATTTACATGAGAAATCTACTTTATTTATCACAAAAGATCTTATTAAAAATATAATAGAAGCAATTGAGTCATTTTGATGTCGATAGTCTCTCACATAAACCACACCTTTTAGGAGGTGTTCAAGACTTCGATCACTGCAACAGTATCGTCTGTTGCAGGTACTACAACTTCTTTGAAGTTGAAGTCATCCAAAAATCGAGCACCAATCAAACCACACACTTTAGTATATGGCAGTGCATCGATTTTTTGATATGAATAATTTGCAAGTATGTTTACTACTTCAATCTAATTGTTTCCAAATTTCTAGGAACTATTGTTTCTATACCATACTGGCGGTAAATACTTGATGCGAAATCCAAACAACGAGATTGTTCTCCGTGAGAAATTATTACTTTCTTAGGTTTAGGAGTCATTCTTCCTATAAACTGCATTAACTCTCCTCTTCCAGAGTGAGCTGAAAGACCAGACATTGTTTCAACTTGCATGTTTACATTTATTGTCTCTCCTCCAAAGTTTTCATCTATTCTTACAACTTTATTTCCTTCTGAGACTTGTCTTCCTAAGGTATTAGGTCCTTGGTAACATCCGAAAATTATTAGGTTCTTTTCATTTTCAGCAAATTCTTTGAAATATTCAACTGAAGCTCCTCCAGCAAGCATTCCGTTTGTTGCAATAACTATGCATGGGCCTCCTTCAAAGACTTCTTTTCTTTCTGTAGGAGAACCTACTCTTTTGAATAATGAAGAAGTAAATGGATTTTCATCATTGAAGATTTTATTTCTTATATTACTTCCAAGAAATTCTGGGTAAGCTGTGTGAATTGCAGTTATATCCCATAACATACCATCAAGATAAACTGGAATTTGGGGAAGCTTCCCTGTGCGAATTGCATCTTCCACTCTTAGCAATGTTTCTTGAGCGTGACCTAAACCCAATTCAGGAAGAAGTATCTTTCCCCCTCTCTTTATAGTATCATTAACTAGAATGCAGAATTTCTCATCAACTTCTGATAATGGGGGCTGAATCTGGTCTTTGCTTCCATAAGTTGATTCTACCATTATTGATTCAACTCTCGGATAGAAGTTTACAGCGGGATCGAGAAGTCTTGTTTTTCTATAATTTGAGTCTCCAGTATAAACAAAATTATGTAATCCATTTCCTATATTTACATGAGTTATAGCTGATCCAAGAACGTGTCCGGCATTATAAAATGTAATCCTAATATCTGGAGTTATATCAAAGACTTCTCCATAATTAAGACATATTGAGTGTCTAACCATCTCTTTTACATCATCTGCTCTGTATATTGGAACTTCTGCTTTTTTGTAATGTACACTTACAAGATCAAGAGCAAGAAGAGCTGAGATATCTCTTGTTGGAGGAGTCATATATACAGGACCTTTGTACCCCATCTTGTATAGATAAGGAATTAATCCAGAATTGTGAACCACTATATTTCCGGCTATAAAGTTGTGGCTTTCTACTTCTATATCTACTAAATAAGGATATGGATTTTCTTTTGAATCTATGGTTGTTATTTTTTCCCAGATAACCTCTAATTTAAGAATATTTTCTAGAAGAGATATTTTATTATTAATGGCAGAAATTGTAGATGTCATCTTGTCTTTCATAAAAGATGAAAGGATGTGTGAAATCGAAGCCGCAAATTCTTTAGAAATTCTGTTTTCTTCTATTTGTTGTATTTGAGAAACTTTTAAACCAGTAGAAAGGCTTATTTCAGTTCTGGTAAGACTTAATAGCTGCCTAAGAACATACATATCATTTAGATCTATTCTTTTATTAATTTCAGTTATTCTATTCTTTAATACATATAGAAGTGTTTCTGCAGTCTTTCTTGTTGCATATCCTTCTTTTCTTCTAAATAAGTCTAAAAGACTCATAGGTAAAATATTACTTAAATTTGGACTATCATGTACTTTTCCCAACATGCCCGCTACTTTTAGTATTTCTCGCAAGTCATTTGAAGTTAAAGGCACTAAATCTTGTTTATTAAATTCATGATTATTAAACTTGGAAACTTCACTCATCAGATTGTCCATTTTATATTTTATTGAGAAGCCAACTTTTTCTTTGAACCTAGACAATCCGTAAATTGAAGATATACTTATGTCGTTGCCTGAAATATGTGAAGGGATATTGTTTAAAGAGAATAGATGCTGTAAATCTTTAATCATTTCTTTGCTGAATGAAGTTATTTTAATTCTGTTTGAAACTGTACCTTCTGCATCAGCAAAACCCCTTAAAAATGCTAGTTGTACTTCGTTTCCTGAATTAATTATCTTTTCAGGTATCCTAATATCTCTTGTTTTAGAGAAAAATTCTGGAAAGTTATTTTCCAAGAATCTAATTATTTTTATATTGTTTATTTCAAGAATATGTGCATTTTTTGTTTTATCTGAGTGATGCCTTATTATTGCCTCGGAATTAAATAACTCTTTGATTATTTCTTTATGATATTCTAAAATTGGGATATGTGAATCTGTTAACCTTAAAGAATAAGGTGTTGATTTATGCCCATCACCCATATAATAACCAATAAATTCTGCTAGATTTGGAGTCAGCTCATGAGGAAGATGTGTTTTGCCTTCCCCTTTTTTATTATATTGGACTTTAGTGATTAGTGGAATTAGCTCTCCTAATTTTTGATCTTTATGGAGTAAATTTGATGGCAAGAGCATATGTTCTGTTAATTCTTGGGCCTCAGTTTCTTTGATTTCTAGATTTTTAACTGTAAAGAATCTATGGTTTGGAGAAGACTCTATTGTTGAATAAGGCGTTTTAATTGTTAGTACTCTTTTATGCCCATTAGTTTGAGTTTTTTCAGTTACTTTAGATGATATATATTTACCAGATTTCCAATCTAATGAAATTACGTTTTCCCCTACTTTAATATCATCTATTTTCTTGTAACCTTTTTCTGTTAGAACAGGATATTGTGGAGGCAGACAATGGTCTAAATGAGCGTGTGAAAGAACTATTGCATCAATACTTGAAATGTCTCCTATTTCAGAAACATCTAAGTAAGGGAATCTTTCTGGACCAGATATAACTCCAACGTTTATTCCACAGTCAAAAACTATCTTTGACTTTGGAGTCTGCAATAAAAGACATGAACGGCCTACTTGTCTTCCAGACCCAAGATAAGTAAGTCTAACCCACATATCCATCTTTTCAGGATTCCAGTTCTCATAAATCTTCTTTCCAATTTCATTCAAGAATTTCTTTCTGTAAGAGTTATTTGCATAAAGGACATCTCTGATTTTTTCAGTTATTTTTGAGTGGATCGCAGGACTTCTTTGAGTTTGGATTGTCCACATCGTAGAATTCTTTATTTCTTTTAGAATTGAACCATTCTTTCCTATTACTATTCCAGGGCGCTTTGCCTCCACTATTGCAGTAGATCTAGGAACATCAAATATTATGGATTCTATTTCTGCATCTGTTGGAACTAATTCACGAATGGTCTTCTCAGTCTCTTCTTGAGGGGCTAGCATTGAACTATCCGCCCTTAACTCTATTCTTTTTTTTACCTTCTTTACTATATCTCTTATTTTATCATCTGAGTTTCTAAAGAATTCTTTGTCTGTTGTGTAAAGAACTATGTTTGCTCCTTCAAAGATTGCCTCGCTAACTACACCGTTAGGTAATTCGCTTTTTATTGCCTTTAATATTTCACTCATTGTAATTAGAAATTACTTTACTGTTTCAAAACTTACTATAGCTTCCTTATCT
>ERZ1292625.525-Hain-H41-01um-R1-525-length-57647-cov-6_pt2 | contig 39376 bp, 54 predicted proteins | sample MGYA00564400_ERZ1292625 | MGnify/ENA primary metagenome ERZ1292625 (study PRJEB36523, sample SAMEA6512639) | groundwater metagenome | collected 2019-01-08 | study: AquaDiva: Metagenomics assemblies of 32 groundwater samples
CCGTTGATTAGCCTTCGTAGGTTTCTTCTGCCATCTCTGGTTCTTGGATTGTCCCATCGCTGATCTGTGAAGCTTTCTGACCAGCGATTGACTTGATGGTGTTGGTGTTGGAGACGAAGTCTCCGACCAATCCATCAAAGAAGCTGACAGAAATCATTCCAGCACCGGCGGCCATTCCAGCATATCCAGCAACACCAGCAATCGAAGCTAATAGAGCTTCGATTGCTGCAGCTCCACCCCAAGTAGCAAGAACAACGACAGAGTTGATAATATCGACAACGCCCATCACGGCATTGAACCACCACTCTAAAACGTTTACCTGATAAAACTTGGCAACCTTATTGAGTTTGGCAAGAGATAGCATCTTGACAGGATCGGCGGAATGTTGGTTTATCAGTGCCGCGATAGTTTTGGGATGGAATAGATCCTGACCGTTTGATTCGAATTCCTTGAAGTTCTGCTTGATAGTTGCCTTAGCGGCTTCAATGGCTTTCCAGTTTTCCATCAAGAAATAAGCGGAGGCTATAACACCGATAAAAGGCAGCACTCTGGCACCAACGGAAAACATACTCTTGACGGAACTCCAGATTCCAGCTCTCTTGCTTATTGAATTCTTAGAGCCTGATGTCTTTTGAAGTCTTGCCAGCATCGAATCAAATGCTTCGCCGTTTTGCGCCAGATTTCTTAGACCATCATAGTCTTCTTGGGTGAAGGTACTGACAGTTCCGGCAACTTCTTCGGTTTGCGACTTCAGCTCTTTAGCTTTTTCAATCGACTCACCAAGCATAGCTAGTTCTGGATAATCAGGAAGAGCTTCACTCTCAACCTCGGCAATAACGGCAGACCAAGCAGCGGAATCGTTTTCGGCACTTAGCTTCAATAGTCTTGATAGTTTGACAAATCGATTCATATCACCCTCGGAGAAAACATGATTATAAAATATGATGCTTCTTTAGTAATAGACTTTCTTAGTGGCATCGTTCCAGATGAGTTTCTTAATGATCCTGACATTATTATCGCTGGAGGAAGCTGTTTCAGCCTTTATATGACAGACAGAATCCTCCGTAATCTTCAGCCCGGTGAAAGATCGATAATGAAGAAGCACCTTGAAGGAACGCCGATAGCGAAATACTCCGATGTCGATCTCTGGATTCTGAAGGGATCGGTATCGCCAAATCTTAGTTTCTTTCAGACATCAAGCATTGATATGTCACGAGAGGAAAAGCCAAACGAATGGCAGCTAAAAAGCCCACATTATTCGCCATACTCTCTGAGCGGTCAAAAACGAAGAGTAATCGGCAAGTCTGGTACTCTTTTGGCGAGAAAGTCATCTCAGTGGGCCGTAACTTACGACTATAGCAGTCCTGACTGCAAAAAGAAGCAGCTTCCGATTCAGTGTATTACAAAGGAGCAGGACTCCGTAGAGTCGCTGCTCAATACGTTCGATATTGGTCCAAGCTCCGTTGCGGTTCATCGTGGAGAGTTTTATGTTCACGATTCTCTGAGCAGATCGCTAGAGCAGAACGAGATTCTCTACAACGCTGGATGCAACTTCAAGAACAAGTCATTCGCATCGCGGCTATTCAATGGTCTGAGGCTATTCAAGTACCACGACAAGACCGGATTCGACTTCTCGAAGGAAATGTACCTCGATATGATGAACCTGATGATTGACGCCTCATCGTTTTACGTCGAGGTCAAGAAAAAGAACGTAAAGATCGGCGGCCAGATTACAATGATTTCAACGGGTTCCGAGTATGAGGAGATTATCTCAACCAGAGAATCGATCTTTAGAATGATTTCGCAACTGGCACCACAGTTTCAGAGTAAAATGATGAAAATGAAGCACCACCAAGAACACGACGCGCTATTTCTTAGCGACTCTGACCAGTTTCCATTGAAGCTTATCATAGATTTTGATAAGCCGAAGGCTGTTGCGGCGACAGCGCCGATAACCAATCCTGCACCACCACCGGCTGTAGCAAATCCAGTAATCCGGTCAATGAAAGTCGGAGACTTTGACTTTGAGTAAGATTCACATAACGAACCTTGAGATTAGCGACTGGTTTAAGCAGCAACCGGAAAAGGTTGATATATTTATCAGCGACCCACCTTACCCTTTTTCCAACCAAAACGGTTCTGGCAGGATGAAGTTTGAAGATGGTACAGATAAGATGTACGACAGGATGACGTATTCCGATCTTGAAGCCTGCTATGCCGAGATGCTAAAGTTAGCGAATCCCGGGGCCCATTGTTATATTTTTACAGATCGCGATGGATTATTTAAGACGCGGCCCTCGATGGAGGCTGCTGGATGGCGATTTCGTAATGTTCTTGTATGGGATAAGACTGTTTTGGGGATGGGATATTGGTGGCGTAATCAAGCCGAGTATATTGTGTACTGTACTAATGGCGATAGTAAAGACTACGTTACAAATGCTTCCAACATCTTCAGGGTAAAGAAGCCAAAAGGGCTATCATCTAAGCCACCAGAGATTTTTAAGTCGATCTTGGACCATCAGTTACGAGCCGACCAAGTCACAGCGGATCCTTTTGCAGGATCTGACCCATTATCTCAAGCCCTAAACGGTGATGCTACCTTGCTAGCCAAAGTAAAATCATCTTATTCCAACATATATCAAGGAGCTACAATTGTCGTCTAAAGAAGTGAAATTCGGGTCAGATGCTAGACTCAAGATTCAGGAAGGTTTAAATATTGGGGCTGATTCTGTAAAGGTCAGCCTTGGTCCACGAGGTAGAAATGCGGTAATTGAAAGGCCGGGCGGAACACCACTGATTACAAAGGACGGGATCAGCATTTTGCGATCAATCTCCCTCAAAGATCCACTTCAGAATATAGGGATATCACTGCTTAAGTCAGCGGCATCAACAACAAATGCTCAATGTGGCGACGGATCAACATCGGTAACGGTATTAACCCAAGCCATTTATAATGAAGGGCTTAAACTCCTAGCGTCCAACTATAATCCAGTGCTACTAAAGCGCGGATTGGATCTTGGATTAGCCCAAGTTATTCCTTTTATCACGAATCTGTCACGCAAGGTCGATTCAGAATCGATTCTCAAGAGTATCGCGACAATCTCAACCAATAATGATGCCGAACTTGGCAATATGATTGGAGAGGTAATCTCCAATGTCGGAGAATCTGGATTGGTAAGTATAGAGGATGGTACTGGATTCCAGACATCTATCTCATATTCCGAAGGAATGCAGGTAATGAAGGGCTACACGACGCCGGCATTCGTTACAAACCTAGAGAAGATGAGCTGTGAATTTGAGGATTGCTATGTCATAATGTATGACGATAAGCTATCCAAGACTGAAGACTTCATGGATATTATCGTTAAGATTCATAAGACTGGCAAGCCGTTTCTTGTTATTGCAAGAGATATCGATGGCGATGCGCTAGCTACGTTAATCCTTAATAGAGAGAAGATTGGGCTTAGATCCTGCGCAATTAAGAGCCCTGGTTTCGGCGATGTCAGATTGGAAATGCTCGAAGATATCGCTGCTGTTTGTGGCGGTAAGGTATTCACCAACCAAAATAAGAGAGCATTACGTGATGCCGAATTAGAGGATCTTGGTATAGTCAGAAAGGTGATGGTTGGCCGTAATTCCACTGTCTTAATCGATGGTGGAGGATCGAGAGAGAAGATCGATGCTAGAATTGCCCTTATCAAGGCTCAGATGACAGAGTCATCGTCGTTTAATGACCAAAAGGCCACCATGAAAGAAAGGCTATCCAAATTGGCCGGTGGAGCAGCCATTATTCGTGTTGGCGGCGCTACTGAGTCTGAAATGAGAGAGAAAAAGGACAGAGTAGAGGATGCCGTTAACTCTGTTAGATCCGCTGTAGAATCCGGTTACCTTCCAGGTGGTGGCTCAGCCCTTTTACAGGCATCGAAGATGATCTCAGACTACATTGTGTCACAAAAAGACTCGAATCTTCTCGTCGAAGAGATTGCTGGTCTTAATATCCTGAAGCAGGCTCTAAAAGAGCCGTTTCTTCAGATAATGCGAAACGCAGGGTTTGAGCATTATGCGGCACAAGAGCAAATCCTATTTAATGGCGGATTCTCAGGATACGATGCCCTTCACGGCGTGTTTTGTCCTGATATGATGTTGTCAGGAATTATCGATCCGGCAAAAACAGTGCTTAAAGGTATCGAAAACGCCGTTTCAGCATCCAGCACACTTCTAACCACCGAGGTTGCCATCTTCCGCGATGTTTCGGAAGAGATCTACGAATGACAGGTGAAATCGCCGGGTTGTTCCGGCGATAAGGTTGGTATAATGGCGGGATATGAATTCCTTGCCAATTTCCTAGGCGCCAGATATAGGTCCGACGATATAGGTCGGCTATAATCGGGCTCCGTTTGTGGAGCGTCAATAATGACCAAAGAAGATATAGTCAACAAGCTGGTAATAATAGCTATTAACGGAATCGCGGCAGGATCATATCGCGATGTAGACCTTGCAAAGCAGTTTTGCCATCTGTCGCTCGCTGAATTAGCCGATTTCTGGCCTACTCTGACAGCGCCTACAAAGTTAATGATAATCGATGCTCACCAGGAAGAGTTTCTAGCTTGGGTTAGATCAAATGACTAACCTGTTTGCTGCCTTCACCAAAAGCCAGGGTGAAGCGAAGGCTAATTTTCTGGCTCTGTCCGGTCTAAACCTCGCATTTCGTACAATAGCGGAACCCGCATCGAAAGAGTTGATAGGGGAGCTGTTCAAAACCAATGTAATTGCCGATATCCTCTTTGGTAACTGTTCGTTATATGCGACTCAGTATCGCGGGGATCTTCTTTCGACATCTTTCGTCTATGCCAGAGACAATAAGATTGACCTATCGGTCAGATCCGGCTTCAAAGAGTGGATCACGGCAAACTCAAGTCGATTAAACGACGACATTGCGACATCTCGATACAAGAACTACTGGGAAACGCCACCAACGGAATCTGCCGCTATTATAGAGGCTGGATTCATATCGGGTTTGTCAGATCCGGAGAAGCTATTTAACCTGAAGTTTAAGACATATCCAGCCTACTATAGATTGAGTAACTTCGATCTTCAGCTAATGAAGTCAATCGCGGCAAGAAAACCAAAGGTCATAATAGACCAAATTGAAGATATTGGGTTTGCCTCCAACGTAGGATATGACCTACGCTCTGCGATTTACGGTGTTATCGCCGAAACAGGACACCTTACCAAGAAAGCAGCCAGAAAGATTCGATCTGATGCCTCCGAGCAAGCCGCAACAATCGGAATTAGGACCATTGCGGCCAATATTCATAAGTTTCCAAATGCTAACGAGGTATTGGCCCAAGTTATGGATACCAAATACTTCGCTCCAGCCAAATTCCTAGCCGAAACGATCCCAAGAGATCTTCTGCCATTTATGGCGGTATGCGAAAACCACGAAGTACGCAAAATAGTCGTTAATAGAATGCAGAATAGTGAAGATTAACCTCAAACCAAGGCAAGACAATGAACTGGTCCTATCTCGAACGTCCGCTACACCAGAATCTCTTTGAAAAATCGTTCTCGATCCCCGAAGATCAGCTTGAAAACTTCCTCATCTCTTATGAGGGCGGTATTCAGGCCGTAAATGCAGCTCTTGTTGCTCCTTACCTACTCGATGAGGAAATCAAAGCGATTCGTGTTGGATATAAGAAGGCTCCGAAGCATATCTTCGTCTCCAACATGGAAGTTCTTCTCAAGACTTGCGCTATTCTCGTTGAGGCCGATCCTGATGCCTTTGATGAGGGTGATGCTGGTTCCGAAGAAGACGAATGATCGTCGGATTCACCGGAACGCAGGGCGGAATGACAGTTTGGCAGATGGCCCGCGTTTCCGAGATTCTGAAAGAGAAAGAATGCTCCGTCCTGATTCATGGCGATTGCGTTGGGGCAGATTGTGACGCTGATATTGTCGCTGATAGCCTAGAAATCAAGCGACAAATCAGGCCATGCGATATCGATAATAAACGGGCCCATTGCGAATACAATGGAGCGGAACAAATCTCCGAGCCAACGGCTCCATTGGTCAGGAATCACCTTATTGTCGATGATTGTGATGTGCTGATTGCCTGCCCGAAGGGTTTTAGCGAAGAGTTAAGGTCTGGAACATGGGCCACGATTCGCTATGCTCGGAAAGTAGGCAAAGAAGTCATTATAGTTTGGCCGTCAGAAGGGTTAGAGGGCTAATCTGCTAATAGTGCTCCACTTTAATAGTGGAGCTTTTGGCGTTTTATGATCAAGATTGGCGAAATCAACCAAACCGAAACTCAGGACGAATCAGGTCGCAAAATAGCCATTGCGACCGGGCCACGGGTCTATTTCAGGACCACTCTATCATCGGAAGGCAATGATTTCTCTCATATGCCGAATCATCAGCTTGACGAGTTGATTGCCGCCGATGTTGCCGGCTCTCAGAATGTTAAGGTTTTCGTGCCGAAGTCAAGTTCGATAGAAAAAGGGGTCCGTGAAACCGGCATAATAAAAAAGTCACCGCAACACAGTATCTTTTATGTCTGTATTGCCGGTTCAACCCTTAGAGTCATCAAGGTTCAAGCCGATTTCAAGGAAGGATCAACCGGAGAAAAGATGCCCTCCAAGGTTGAGGCTGGCGTTACTGATGAAAGTCGTGGTGTTCCGATAAGGGTTACTACGACTTGCCGTAAGATCTTCCGTCAGGATTACAAAGATACACCATTTCCCGGCGACACAACAAAGACATTCGACAATGCCGGGATTAAGGAGCTTTCGGAATACATTGGAAAGCTTTATGCTACAGGTACTACGAAGTACATCTGGCAAAATCCAAAGAAAGCTGATTCTGATGTTCTTGAGATTCGCAGCTTTGGCTCGAATTCGTTCTTTGTAGCAGCACACCACGAAGGATTTACCGATATAATCGGCGTTCAAGGCCGATATGTTACTCCGGCGGTGAAGAAGCAGCTTGGAGAATCCGGAATGGACACTTCAAGATTAGGCAAATCGCCAAGAAAACAGCAACACGGTGTAGACAGAAAGGGGAATCCAAGTGGCCAGCGTTAAACCTATAAGAAAGACGGCTCTAGATCAGTCAAAGCTCAATACTATTGTAGACCTGTTACGAAGTGGCGGAAAAGGTCGTGTAAAACTATCACCATTATCAGGTATTGATAAAGTTATTGTTGAGAATTCTCCGCCACCAGATGCCCCAAATGCTTTTGGGTGGGTTTCCGCCGGATCAGACGATATACATGTTGTATTGCCCAAGGTTGAAGAATCATTGCGTAATGAATTACAGTCAAAAGGGCTCGATCCGAACGATTTGGCCAACCTAGATTTCAGTAATCTCGACAACAACCCCAAACTCGATACCATCATTATCGTGTTAAACGCAGCACTTCAGATCTTTGGTCACGAATTGGGCCATTTAGAGGGAACTAAATCCGGAGGAGAGCTCAAATCCGAGCCTTACGCGGAACAAAAAGGAGCGGAAGCTATGAAGAGTCTTAAGGTAAGTCACTCTACGGTCAAATCAGAGCTACAAAAGCTAGCATCACAGCTTTCGGATCTCGGTGAAGATAGTTTTGTTGCGGATGTTATGCTAATTGAAGGAATGTTACCTCCGGAAGAGACGACAAAGATTGCCAAGAAACTATCAAGCCGCGATCTGAACATTCTTACGGCAGACCTCGACAGACTTTTCACCAAATAAATGGAAGACGGCACGACCGATCTGTTTTGGTTGGTTCATGACTCGGATATCAAGTCTGGAGTTGTTAGCCTTGACTATTCTGACAAGAGATACGGTAATAAACTGGTCCACTTCAGCCTTGATGCGCTTCAGAGATTCTGGAATAGTGACGACGCTATCAAGTTACGCGAAATTCCAGGTGATTGGCGATGGATGATCGTCAAAGTACCATCTGAAAAGGTGACCGATATTGGTGGCGGAGAAGGGTTGCTATCATTACCGTTCCATTTTGAGGCAGATCTATCAGCGCTTCACGATTGGCCGGTTAAAAAGATCAGTAAAGCATTCGAAATGGGCATTCCGGGGTTACCATTGGCTAATCGCGGAGACAGCGGAGGCCAAGGTCCAGATGATGCCGCTATTTCGAATCGTTTCTTTGGCGGCGAGGATCGCGATGACCACAACGAGAACTCTCAGCCGGTAATCAAGAAGAGAAGGGATAGGGTTGAAGATCCGGCCTACGATTCTGACGACGCGGCCAACAAATACTTTCAATCTCTCGGCTGGTCACAACACGTAAAGCGGCTAAAAAGGTTGGCAGCCACACTTCGTACTCTTAATATTTCTGACTTTGTTGTTTTAGCTGAGCAGAAGACAACGACGATATTTGGTGAGGCTCATCAAAGTGACGACGTTGAGACTATCAGGCAGAAGATCTTAGATCTTGAGCCAGAAATCATACTACACGAGCTAGCTGATGATGACGCTGAATTCTACGCCAAGATGTTGCCTGGAACTAGGGTCATTCCAATAGATATTGAGACTGATGCTAGTGATAGCCTCGAAAATCGATTTCAGCAAAGAGAGCAGCATATGCTTGACAAGATAAAAGAGTACGACGGGCGATATGATGTCGCAGTGGTTGTTGGAGATACTCATCTCAGAACGATAAAGACAGAAGAGCTTGGTAACGTATCGCCAATCACATTATGGGCTATCGGGAAAGACAACGTCGAGGTTATTCGCTCAAATAATGGCGAGATTGAATAAGCATAACAGCCGTAATATATAATTCACCAGATAATTATGGTATTGCGGTAAAATCTAAGCGCAAAGCACTGTCCACTCCTTAAATCTGAGACTAAAATGAATAGTACATACCCAAAAGACGGCAAACAGCACCGTCAAAGCCAGAATTACGTTCCAACTGGCCCAATTACACCAAAAACATACTGGTTGGAGTGCAGCGTAGCTGATGTCAACAGAGAGCTGGGTAAGTTTGGCAATATTTCGGTGCTTTATGAGAGATCGACATATAACAGTAAGCTATTTCGTCGAGAAAGTGCTTACAAGAAGGCTAGACAGCGGAATAAGATCCTTCCAATAAGAAACGCCATTCTAAATGTACCGCTGATCAAGATCACCTTTTCGACAGATCACGAAGGTCATTGTCTTGCTTATGATGCGATGTGCGGTCTTAGCGATTACATTGCTCAGGTCAGAGCACAGATTAATCGCCAGAATGAGGAAGATATCGAACCAAGTCCAACCAATCGGCCGACGATTGTCAAGCGATTAACTGGCAAAGAGCGTAAAATAGCCAAGAAGAGGGCGGCAGAGAAGTTAACAACAGACCAAAACGAGGAATCATCATGAACTTCAAACAATGGGTAGAACAGCACAATCCGGATCTAGACTGGGATTGGGATTCTCCCAAATTACTGAACGAACAATTGATTGATACAATCAAAGGAAGCGGCTGTCTTGATCTCAAGACGTTATTCGAGCTATTCTTTTGTGATGGTGAGCCAGGAATCACGGTAGAGCAAGTTGGAAGATTTCAGGATCAGACGGATTATTAGAAATGGCAAAGACTACACTTGAGCTTGATGAGATAGCGGCACAGGCAAAGGCTCTTAACGAAGAGAAGTTCGCCATAGATTGTAAGCTTACCAAGCTGGCGATCCAGAAGGAAGAGATCAAGAAGCGAGACTTCCTTACCACGTTTCGTGAGATGGTTAAACCAATCACTTGGGCTCCGGAATTAACCGAGAGCTTGACGTCTATCAAGCTAACGGCTTGGACTGATACCTGGGAAGAACAGGAAGCCAAGTTTGCGGTGATAAGGGAACTGAAATTATCAGATACCGTGACGCAATTCAGCTTTCCGGAGCGTGGAGCTCAGATTAATCTCTATTATGGCGATCTCTATATCACCGTTAATCGAATTGAGAATCTTCACGAAGTGATCAGTCATTACGGTCTGCGAGTCGAGGATTGCTCCGATACCGTCCAAGAGATTGACGAGAAGATCCCAGCATTAAGCTGGCTGAAGTCTGCGCTAACCAAAAGCATAAAGGAATAAATGACAAGAACCATTGATAGTGTTGATATCATATTTGACAGTGGGTACGGTGACTGTGGGAAAGGCAAGGTTGTAAGCCACTTATCTCAGTTTAAGGCGGCATCGTCCGGTATACTGCGAACCGAGAAGAAGCATTATGATTTTGTAGCAAGAACCGGAGGCGGACAGAACGCGGGACATACCATATTCAAAGATGGCGTCAAGTATAAGACTCACATTGTCCCAGCCGGCATATTTCATGGGATTACTTCGGTCATTGGACCCGGTTGCGTTGTAAATCTTGAAGGACTGAAAGAAGAGCTTAATTACCTCGACGCCGCCGGGTTTGACACGGATCTCGTTAGAATCTCGCCAAAAGCCCATATCGTAACTCAGCAACATATCGATTACGACAAAGAGCATCTTGCTAAGAAGTTCGGCACCACTTCAAAGGGCATTGCTCCGGCATATTCTGATAAATATGCCAGAACGGGAATAACATTCGGAACCTTCGCTACATCTTCCAATGATATTGAGGCATGTACTCCGGTCATTGGAAATGGTCCGTTGTGGTGCGACTTCCTGTTTGATGAGCGGCTTTATGGCAACGTCCTTTGCGAAGGGGCCCAGGGATTCTATCTTGATATTGACTGGGGGAATTATCCATATGTTACGAGCAGTACAACTCTCCCGTTTGGCGCTTGCTCACTGGGTTTCTCGCCAAAGAAGATCCGCAATATCTATGCTGTTGAGAAAATCTATTCCACTCGTAGCGGAACCGACGATCTTAACTTCCCCGATTCCCTATTCGACAATCCAGAGTTAGACCTAATTGGCACTGTAGGTCAGGAGATTGGCACAACAACTGGTCGTCGTCGCAAAGTTAACTACATGAACCTCGACCGTCTTATCTTTGCTTTGAATACTGCCGGCGGTAACAAGCTGATCATTTCGAAGTGCGATATTTTGGAGCAGGTTGGTATATTTCGGCTATTCTACCATGATGAGCGGCGTAGCTTCGTTTCGCTCGATACAATGAAGGAGTTTATCACCGATCGCGTGATGGAAGAGTGTCCTGAGGTTGAGAGAATTTATTATAGTTACTCGGCAGAGACGGTTGAAGATCTTACAGTAGAGGATTAGATGAAAACAAAGCTATGTCACTGTCCTCCGAATTATTGTTCGGCATATGGTCCAGAATTAGGCGGTGGTGGGGCATGTCGCATGGATTATGATGAAAATGGGCCAATAATTAACAAAGGACAAGATATGTCGATTCTCCGTAAGAATGTTGATCAGTGGGGTATAGAAGATGGCCCACCGCCTACGCCAGAATCAGTCAGGAAAGATGCTGACTATCTTTTCGGGTCAGATGACACAAATAAAGGAGACAAAATGGGAATGGGATGGGATAAATCTGGTGATTATTGGGAACCGAGTTCGATGCTTGAAACACATCCGGATTGTCGAGATAATTCTCAAACTTCTGCTGAGTTTGACGATAGCTATAGGATGTTTGTTGAGCAACAACGCAATGGAGTAAGGGCTATGATGGAAGACGTTGATTCTGTTGATAGAGTTATGCGATGGCTTCAGGCTCTTCGTAGCGGAGAGCTGACCTCTCGACCAATCTGCCTTGACTTTCGCACTCTAGATTGGCTTATTGAAAACATATTCAGCGCCCAGTGTGAATTCCCATCAGAGATCAAGGCAAGACTCGCCAAAGAGGCCGCTGCCATTCTCAAAGAAGCAGAGGATCTCGAAGCAAGAGCAAAGAAACTCCGTGAAAAGGCAGCTAAAACCAAATGACAAGTGATGAGAAGCTGTTCACTCTGTCGAACAGCGTTATTTCCGGACTACATAACGAGGCTATGGCATGGTTGAAGGTTTATGCGACCGGCGGAAAGCCTGCAACATTAGAAGAGGCTAAAGAACTAATAATTGCTATGGCCAGCAATCAAGGTGCAGAGCTAGATGACGAAGCAGTTGAGATTTGGTGCTATGAAACGGCCGAAGATAACCCGGATTTAATACAATGCTAAAAGACAAAGTCCTCTTATACCACAAAGGATGCCCCGATGGCTATGGTTCGCGGTATTGCTTTGAGAAGAAATACCGCGACGAGATGTCCTATATTCCCGTATCTCATGGCAAACCACCACCGGAAGGTCTTGACGACAAAGAGATCTGGATTGCGGATTTCTCGTACTCCAGAGATGTCCTTCTCAACCTCAAAGACCGCAATAGATCAATCACAGTAATCGACCACCACAAGACAGCCGAAGCCAACCTTAAGGGTCTTGACTTCTGTCACTTTGATATGTCGCATTGCGGAGCTGTCCTATCATGGCACTACAACAACGGTATCAACAAACCGCCGCCAATCCTGCTTCGCTATATCGAGGATCAGGATCTCTGGAAGTGGAACCTACCATTCGCCAAGGAGATTCTCTCGGTGGTCGATTCCTATGATTATTCCTTCAGACTTTGGGATGATCTTTCAAACCGTCTTGCCGATGATGCGAAGTTCGCTCTGATTCTTGAGGAAGGTTCTGCCCTGCTTCGCCAAAAGAGCCGTAATGTTATTCGTATTGCGAATAACGTCCATACTCTGAACATTCTGGGCAAAGAAGTACCCGCTGTTTGCTCTCCGATCTATCAGTCAGAACTTGCCGAGCATATCACGGTAGCTGCCGACGCCGATTATGGCGTGACTTACTACCACGATGGTACGGGCTACGTATTTTCGATTCGCGGCAGAGAAACAAAAGACATAGATGTTTCGAGCATCGCAGTACAATTCGGGGGTGGTGGTCATCGATTCGCTTCCGGATTCAAGGTGACCACACTCCAGGAACTAAGTGGTGGACCATCAACAACAAACAGCGGAACTAAAGAAGAAGATAACTGATTACGTCACGGCTAATACGCCAAAGAAAGCGAAATACGCAACTGGCTTGGGCTGGTCGCTTTGGCTAAACTTTAGACTCTCAAAGGACGAAGCAGAGATATTTATCGTAGACAGAGCGATCCATGACTTCTTCATCACAAAGTGCGGAACATGGCAATCGTATCATACTCTGATGATAAACTCGGTGTCAACTTATCCAGAGTTGGCAACCCACATTTTATGCTCGGCAAAGGATAGCCATCTTTACCGGTTTAAGACCCACGTTATCAACATGGGGCTTTACAACGCTCCGCTACCATCTGCCGACCTTCTTGACGATCCAGAGGCCATCATAGCTCACATCAGAATCATGGCAGCATCCGACGCCTTAACATTTATTTCAAATAGTTCTGAGCGGATTAGGCTCGAAGCGTACAATAGAGTCGGGTATCTAGCTTGCGCCGAACAAATGGCAAAGGACAAATCATCAAGAATCAGAGCCATAATATGTCAGCACTTACCATGTGGTGATAAAACGCTTCAGTTAATGATGAACGACAGATCGAAGTGGGTCTTTGGGTCAGTCCTTCAGAAGATCGATAAAGAGCAGATACCGATGATGCTTGGTTCCAAGCATCTTAAAGAGAAGAGAATCAGTGATATCTTAAATAGACGATTAAGCGATAACTAGGATACAATGCGATACAATATCAAGGTAACAAACAGAGAGACAAAGACGGTCTGGTTCCACGACGGAATGACAAAGGACGATATTAGCTGGATTAGAGTAGATCCAAATCTCTCAATTGAGATTTGCTCTGAATATCGTGAGCCAGAACAACATGAACAATATCAGGGATATCGCAACCAGTATCGGGACCAAACCGAGAACTAATTGCTGCTAGCCATGATAGTCTCAGCATTGGCCTATGCTCCGGTCGATGGTCTGGACTTACCTAACAAATCAGAAGTAATTGATGCTAGGTTTACGAATGGTGTTGAGCTTCGCTATCAGGTTAGCAAGCCACGCACCGCTCATTATTCTGACCAGATGATTCAAAAAGCGGTGTATATAGCTACCGTAGATTCGATGTTCGAAATCCAGAAAGTGATGCCGCTCGAAAAGCGGTGTGAAGGTGACAACCTCCTTGAGATATACGAGATTGAATTATCGGACCTTAATGACCCATCAAGATTCCCCGAGAAATACACGGGCAATCCATTGGAAGGCCGTGGACCGCTTTGGGGTTACTACGATCCAAGACAGTATGAAAGGAAAGTAGACTCCATTGTTGTCTCAGACCACGGCGACCAAGAAAACTACAGAATCATGGTTCATGAAGTGGCTCATTATTGGTACAATACATACTGCTTAGGTCAGCATAGCAACCTAACGTCAGAAGAATTCGCAACGAAGATAGCAGGAGAATCAACATGGCCATAAAAGAAGCGCTAGCATTTGATGATGTTAGCTTGGTGCCAGTTTATACTGAGGTAAGATCAAGAACCGATCCTGATATTTCCACCACGATTGCCGGAATGAAGCTAAGAATCCCGATGATTAGCTCTCCGATGGATACTATCACTGAAGCACCGATGGCGATTGCTATTGGCAAGGCGGGCGGGATGGGAATCATTCATCGGTTTATGTCGGCGGCAGAGCAGGTTGAGAATCTTGAAGCCGTACGATCAGCGAGAGATGACAGTGGAGTCTTTATCCCTGTTGTCCCAGCTATTGGTATTGGGCTTGAAGAGCTTGGAAGACTTCGCGAGATACTTAATTCGGTGGCGCCAGATGCGATTCTAATAGATGTCGCTAACGGACATTCCTCCTATATGAAGGAGATGATCCGGATGGTTCAGGATATCGCTCCAGATCTTAAGATCATTGCTGGTAGTGTAGCGACTAGTGATGGATTTAGGTTCCTTGCTGAGCTTGGTGTCAGCGCTGTCCGCTGTGGAATTAGTGGAGGCTCTATCTGCAAAACTCGCATTATGACCGGCCACGGAATGCCGACATTTCAATCGGTTTGCGATGCCTACGAAGCAAAGCAACGTAATTTCTACGAAGAGGATAAAAGCTCTAGCCTATCCGGTGTTTACAGATTTAGTGATAAGCTGAAAGACGTCGCAATCATCGCTGACGGAGGGATCAGATATCCAGCAGACTTTGTCAAGTCTCTTGCTGGCGGAGCCGATGCCGTAATGTGTGGTAGAATCTTTGCCGCGACTGACGAGACACCAGGGGAAGTGATTGAGCTTAGTCCAAGCTTTGCCGTCGGTCGTCTGACGAACGCCGGAATAAAGGTAAAAACGTATCGCGGCGCGGCATCGGCGGAGATTCAGCACGATAAACGGGGCGGAATGAGGGCCGATACTTGCGCCGAGGGAGTTAGCACAACGATAACCTGCGCCGGGCCAGTTCAGAACGTATTGAATGAGTTTTGCGGCGGGCTGAGATCCGGCATGACATATGCCAATGCTAGAAACCTAGCGGAATTAAGAGGGAATGCTCAGTTTGTTCGGGTAACATTTAACGGCGTGGCAGAGGGTCACGCTTTCGGGACGAGGAAGGAATAATATGTCACAGGTTAGCGATAGTTTCGGCATCAAGCAATTAATTAAATCTATTCAGAGAATGGTCGATGAGGCCGGTACGGGGAAGAAAAAGATCGCAGCGTGGCGAGATCCACCACCCAATACATATGGTTTGGGTGAAAGGTATTGGGTTGATTACGATCTGTCGACCATCGAAAGAGAGCACCTCTTCGATACGGCTAAAGAGCACATTGACTCATTGCGCGACAGAGTATTCTCGACGGGTCCATCAATAAAGCGAGCCTCTTTAACGCTAGAAGAGCAAGAAGCAATTATTCGCGATGTCATAGTTCCGGAACTGGAAAACCATCCATCTCGATGGACTAACGGCATTGAGGGATCTGCTGTAGAGCGGATTGCAGAATACAGCGAAACGAAGTGTTGTAGTGTATTCTGTGACCTAGATGGTGATGCGGAATCAATTATCGCCGGTTGTCTAGAATCAGAGTGTTCTGGTGGAGAGCTTGATAGCGAAGCGGTTGAGAAACTCAGACTGGAAGAGGTTTATAATTATGAGCTAGCTAATAACCGAGCTGCAAAGTTATCTTTAAAAGATAGCATCGATCATAACTCAGTTTCGTCAGAGGCATATAGCGCAGCTCTCGCTCGCAGTTTAGAGTCAGACAATAAACTTAAGGAACTTAGGCTTAAGTTATATGGCAATTAAGCGCTCCGATTTGTCGGCAGCATCAGATTCTGATCTCGACAAGATTGATGATATTTTGAGGACGGCAAAGTGTTTCTCGGACAAGTTCAGAGAGCTAGTTTTGGTCGAAGAGCTTAGAGCGAACCGTGGCCCAGAATATCTTGAGGCATTGAAGGCATTATGCGAGCAATCTGATGCCTCCAATCTATCAAGCCAATCAGAATACTCAATCGATGAAATAACAGAATACGTCAAGGCCAAGATAACAAAGTATCAAGAGGAGAAATAATAATGTACTTAGAGCAGCAAATCGCATCAATACTTCAGATTTTACATACTTTGGACGCCAGAATGGAGTCGATGGAGCAAAGTCTTCAAAGAGTAGTGACTGATTTAACCGAAGTTAAGGTTGGGCTATCACCTGATGTCAATCTGAAGCAGGAGTTCTCAGAGTTCAAAGACCGCTGGGATTCAGGCTCACCAGATGTCCAGAACTTAAAGGCATCGCTGGAGAAGCTGAAGTCAAGCCTTGGCGGATTAACCGGATTGCTTTCCGTTCCAGTTGATGTAGTGGCAACCGAGGTCGAGACGGAAGTGGTCACTACGGTTAGTGAGCATGGCGTTTCAGTTACTGGTATGAAGCCAGGATCAATGATGGAGATAAGAGCTGATGGCGGTCTAGTCATAGAGGCAGAACAAATATCCGTTGTTAATAGCCCAGTTCAGCATATCGAAACCACGATAAAACCAGCAGTTAAGATTATCAAGGTTGCCGATCAAGATGAGTCAGATGCCGGAATCGAGATGGGAAAAGTGGTTACCAATCCTTTGCCTACGATGTGGCAAGGACAGACTGTCGGTGTCAAATCCAGACAAGAGGCCCCAGATGACGGATTGCCTACTGTCAGATTTGCGATTGGCGATAAGATAGTGGATAGAAAGTAATGAGGGGATCGTTCAAGTCGGAAGATTGGAAAGGAGCGATCCCGATCCAGCGCATTGTTGATCCACTTTATGCGATTCTAGGTTTTGACACCGCGATAAACGCGGCAAATAAAGCAAGGCGAGAAACCGAGATTGAGATAAGAAAGCGATGGAATCAGGATCGCGATGACCATGCTTTGGACGATCAGATTAAAGATCTGGCAACTCATACTATGACGATGCCTAAGTCATGTAGTGAAGACAGTTTGTTGAGCTATCTTGAGACCGCTAAGCGAGGACTTGAGATCTTGTTTCAGCCAGCGACAGATAACGAAACAGGATCGTGGAGCCAGCATTTCGTCAACGAGAAATACAGTCATATTATTGAGTCATTCGCAGAGTTCAGACGATGCTTCGAGGTCGCCGAGTTTGATGTCAGAATCTATCACGAGTCATTTGGAAAGCTTAAGTCGGATCTTCGCGAGATGAAGAATGCTAGGCTCCTGATGAGAACTGCCGAATCAGATATCGATTTGGATGGACCACCAATAATTTCTGGTAACTTCTCCAAAGAAGAGATGAAGAAGATAGAATCAATGTGGATCAGGAAATTAGAAGCAAGTCAAGCAGATCAAGGAGCATATCATGAAAACCAAGATTAGAGCAATTATAACCAAGCTACGCGGAATAGAGGACGATCTTATCGATCTTCTCGGTGATACTGGAGATACAAATCAGCCACAGGTAAAGCAAACGGCTGTCGTGCCACAGAGCTTTGCGAAAGATCCGTTTCATGAGATGTCTGAGGCACTTGAAAAGGCATCAAAAGCTGTCGGCCAAACGGTTAGAATTCCGCGAGCCACAGTTAGAAATGAAGCCGGAGATATAATCAAGACAATAGAGTCTATTACAGGACGACCAATCAAGTTCAGCAAAGACGGCATAATCCAGGAGACAGAGATTCCGATTCTCGACGAAGAGCGGATTGATACCGGATTCAATCTTGACCTTGAAGATGCCAAAGCAATACCTCATATTCCGCAGGTAGAAGATCTTGCCGCTGCTATCGGAACCAAAGATCACCCGGCTTGGTTCAAGAAACAGAAGGCAGATCTCGAAGCCAGAATAACACCGCATAACTGGCTTACCGAACCCATCCTAACTGATAGTATTAAACAGCTTAGCACCGAAGAACTCGAAGCGCAGATTGCCAAGGTAATCCATCTCAAAGAGATTGCGGCACAACATGGCTTTGTTCGCTCTACACAGAAGGGCAAACCAAAGAGCAACAACTCAAAGGACGTTGGCGGTCCGGTTAAGCCTCCGAAACCTGTGGCGAGAATGGCGCCAAAGACATCGGATCTAAAGGGCGGCTAATCGCAGGACATAAAATCCTTGCCAATTTCCTAGGAGCCAGATATAGTCTGGGGGTCCAGCGTCATTCTGCGCTGCGTCTCTCTTGCCTCTGTATCTCGCCAACAAATCAACCCCGAGGTTTCCTATGAATGTTTCCCTAACCAAGCGTATTATCACCCAGATGCCAGGCGATAAGAGCATCATGCTTCGCGCCAAGCACGGCGTTGGCAAGTCCTCTGTCATCAAGCAATGCGCGATTGAGAACGGCATGACCTACCATGACGTTCGCCTTAGCCAGTGTGAGGTTGGCGATATCAAGGGTCTGCCCCTTCTCGATGAGAAGGCCGGAACCACCCGGTTTCTCAAGCCTTACTGGTGGCCCCGTGACATGAATTCGAAGGGGATTCTCTTCTTCGATGAGCTTAACCGCGCTTCGAAAGACGTTCTTCAGGCCGTCTTTGAAATCTGCCTTGATCGCCGTCTTGACGGCGAGGCTCTTCCAGAAGGTTGGCGCGTTGTTGCGGCAATCAATGCCGATGACGATTACGATGTGGCAGAGCTTGATCCGGCACTTCTCGATCGTTGGTTCATCATCGACTTTGATCCTTCTCCGAAGGAGTGGATCGATTGGGCCCGGGCTGCAAAGGTTCACCCCGCAGTCGTTGAGTTTATCGCTCGGAATCACAACCTTATCGATCCTCCGGTCGGTAACCTTGAGGCAGGTCGGGTTTACCCCTCACGCCGCTCTTGGGTTGCGCTTTCTGACTCGATTCTCGCAATGAATCTTGTCGATGACACAGACGGCCTGATTACCCAGGTTGCCAAGGGCTGGGTTGGTCGTGAAGTCGCTGTGCAGTTCCAGAAATTCATGACGAATGAATTCTCGCTGCTCAAGCCTTCCGATGTTCTCGACAAGTACGACGAGTACCTGCCAAAGATCGAGGCAGCTTGCTCTGACATCGAGGTAATCGCGGCTCTTGCCAACTCGGTTATCGCAGAGATTGGTGAGCGTTCCGCGGCTCGGATGAAGGACAAGCAGGCTGACAACCTCAAGAAGTTCTTTGCGATTATCCCGAAGGACGTTGCGTCCTCCTTCTGGACGCAGCTTCTCGCCAATACCAAGTCCAAGAAGATCGCAATGACTTGGCAGAGTGACCCGGAGTTTACCGCGACTCTCCGCGGTGTTTACGGAATGAAGAAGGCAGAGGTCAAGGCAGAGCCAACGCCCTAAGCGGCAATTAGGCACAGAATCGGCGCTCCGCAAGGGGCGCCTTTTCTGGTGAAAGTGTCAGTTTTAACTGTATTTAATTGGAGCAATTATGGGAATCAATGATAAGATTCACGTTAACGTCGGAACTATTGGCCACGTTGATCATGGCAAGACAACTCTAACCTCGGCAATCTCACAGACTCAGTCTGTTTCGTTTGGCGGCAAGGCCAAGAAGTTTGCCGACATTGATTCAGCTCCGGAAGAGAAGGCTCGCGGTATTACCATCAATACGGCTCACGTTGAGTATGAGTCAGCCACTCGACACTATGCTCATATTGATTGTCCTGGTCACGCGGATTATGTCAAGAATATGATCACTGGTGCATCCCAGATGGATGGCGCAATTCTTCTTGTTGACGGATCTCAGGGTCCACAAAAACAGACCGTAGAGCATATCCTTCTTGCACGACAGGTAGGAGTGAAGTATATGGTAGTCTTCGTCAACAAGTGTGACGTAGCAGATCCGGAGCTTCTTGATCTCGTTGAGATGGAAGTGTCAGAGCAGCTAGAATCTCAGGGATATACCAATGTTCCTTTCATTCGTGGCTCGGCGCTTCGGGCTCTCGAAGCTGTTGAATCTGGAAATGGAGCCTCCGCGGCTTGCGATTGTATTCGGCAGTTGGTATCCTCTCTTGACACGACAATTCCAGATCCTACCCGTGACTTTACTTCAGCGTTTATGATGCCGATTGAAGATACGTTTACTATCTCTGGTCGTGGAACGGTGGTATCTGGGCGTGTTGATCGCGGTGTTCTAAAACCGATGGAAACAATCGAGATTGTTGGATTGGCTGATGATGGGAAACCGCGTCAAGTGGTCGTTACCGGAATTCAGGCATTCCATAAGGACATTCCAGAGGCTCGCGCCGGACAGAATGTTGGATTGCTTCTTCGTGGTGTGAAAAAGGAAGAGGTAGAGCGTGGGCAGCTTATCGCTGCTCCAGGTTCAATTACCCCCCACTCCAAGGGAACAGCGGAGATCTTTGTTCTGACAGAGAAAGAGGGTGGCCGTCATAAGCCATTCGGTACTGGATATTCGCCTCAGTTTTACTTCGGTACGACTGACGTTACCGGGACACTTGATGTCGGTACTGTTGGAAGCGTCAATCCTGGAGATCGAGCAACTGTAGAATTTACTCTTCAGAAGCCAGTTGGTCTTGAGAAGGGAAGTCGATTCGCGATTCGTGAAGGCGGTAAGACAATTGGTGCAGGAATTGTGACAGAAGTTCACTAAGGCGCGCCCTTTCTGGTGAAAGTGTAGGTTTGTCGCGCCGGCTGTGACCGGTGACCTCGATTTGATGATCTTGGAACAGTTGGGAGTTAGATTCTCTCCGCGACACCTTTAACCGCGACATTCAGCCGACTCTTCAGCGGCAGAAGATCGCAAAGCAAATATCATTCGCCCTATTGACTTCGGCATAGCGGTGGTTAGATTATAGAGGGCGAGGGAAATGTAGCCCGTCGCCGCAAAGCAGTTAACAACAAGACATGGATTCGAAATGAATTACAAGACATTCGCAGAGCAGATTAAGGACCTTGTTACGGAGAATAATCTTCACGAGGCTGTAGCGAGATTCATTACACGGCATCCTATGCTTCTTGATCCTCCGGGTCCAGAGATCCAAGAAGAAGGCAGGATTTACCCATCACGCCAAGGATGGATTGCTGTTTCGGAGCTTCTAAAGCAGGCCGAAGCGAATGATTCAGAGATATCCCGTCAGCAGTTTAGCGATCTAATCAGTCGCGAGGTTGGCGTGATGTTCTTCAAGATGGTAGAAGCAGAATTCAAAGGTATCGCAGTACGCTGGTAATTTAACGACAGGTAATTTCAAGGAGTTTCCATGACAGGTTCAGATATCCTAGACAATTTCAGTGATGTAGCAGCCAGAATCGGCACCCTCTCTGATGAAGAGACAGCACAACTTACTTCCGATGTAATCGCAGAGGTTGTTTCTCGCAAGGGAGACGTTACCGATCATCAGATTGGTAACCTTAAGAGCCTTTTCGCTACTCTGGCATCGAAGCCAGCGCAGTCACTTTGGACTGCAATGCTCGCCGCACCAGAGTCGAAAAAGGTAGCTATGCCCTGGCAAAATGACGCAGAGTTTTGCGCCCTGCTTCGTTCAATCTACGGGCTGGCAAGCAAGGCCCCGGCAACGGTATCGGCAGAATCTGACGATGATTCAGATTCCGATTCCGAATAGTCTTCAGACAATCAACCAATCTTAACAAACGGGGTATTTACCTATGGCCAATTATGATCGCGAAGCCCGCGCTGCCCTTGAATCTGCAATCTCCACCTTGGTTCTGCTTTACCCGCTTTACGGTACGGTATTTCTTTATCTGAATAAGATCGAGCGGACCGATATGCCGACAATGGCGGTTGGCACCACTCGTCGTGTTGACCTTGCGCTTTACTATAACCCCGATTTCGTTAAGAAGTTGACTTCAACGCAGATTCGGGCCGTTCTAAAGCACGAAGCGCTGCACATCCTGCTTCACCACATCAGCCGTAATCAGTATTTCGGCTTCAACATGAAAGGCTTTAATATCGCCGCAGATATGGCGATTAACTGTCACGTTGAGGGTTTGCCGCCTAACTGTATCTATCCCAAGAACTATGGCCTTCCTGACAACGAGGGAAGTGAATGGTACTATTCCAAACTTAAGGAAGAAGCGGAGAAGAATGGTACGGAAGTTGGGGAAGGCGAAGGTCGCGGTGAGCTTGTCGATTCCCACGATATGTGGGGCGAGATGGATGATGACATTATAAAGGAAAAGGTAAGGGAGATCGCCGATAAAGCAATCCGAGCACAGGAGTCGAAATCTTTCGGAGATATCAGCGGATCGCTTGTCCAGCAAATTCTTGCCGCGAATAAGCCGATTGTCAACTGGAAGAAGCAGGTCAAATACTTCATTCATCAGATCGTAATGCAGGGCCGGAAGGCAACCAGGATGCGTCCGAACCGTAGATTCGGCTATCAGAACCCCGGCAACAAGAGAGATTATATTTCTAAGATCCTTGTAGCTATCGATACTTCGGGTTCGGTTTCTGACGAATTGCTTAGTCACTTTCTTGTCGAGCTTAACGGCATGATAGCTCACGTCAAGGTTGATATGCTACAGTTTGATCACGAGATCAAAATGGAGCCCAAGCCATTTACCAAGAAACAAACTACCTTTAAGTGTTTGGGGCGTGGAGGCACAGCGGTCGATCCGGTTTTGAGACTCGTAGACGACAGACATTACGTCGGTGTCATTATTTGCAGCGACGGTGGCTTCATTATTGGAGTTCCAAAGCCGAAAGCTCGCGTTATGTGGTGTGGCGTCGTTGCCGATCAGCAGTGTTTTAATCACATTCAATTCGGCAAGAAGGTCTTCATCGAGAAGAAGAAGAACTAGTAGAAACGAAACCAGTAATAGCGCGGAGAGTGTTGTGTTCTCCGCGCTATTCTGCTATCAGATTAGACTCTTTGATTTGAGATGTGTTCCGATTCTTTCGATCCAGTCAGCGAACTCACCTAATGAGCTTGACATCTTTGCCGCATTACATCGACCACAGGAAACTATGGTATTTAAACCTGGCAAATATCCAATTTTAGAGTCCAAACGGTCTATACCGATTGTGCTTTTCTCTTTCAAACAGTAAGAGCATGGTTTGCGCCACATAGAGAAGAATTGTATCTCTGACAGCTTCCACTCTATACTTCTAGCTGTAGCTCGCGACTTATACTGTGAGTATTTTCCTCGCGGAGTCTTACCGCGAATCTTGGCCCTCCTAGCACGTTCCGCTTTGTTCTCTATTGGGTCACTTGGCAAAGCAACACTTTTAATAGATGTTGAACACTTTATGGTATGATCCGAAATCAATTCGCCACACTCGAAACAGTGAGTTTTGTTTGGTGGATATGTAACCGACGTTAAGTTTCTAATGCCATCAAGATTAGAGTAAAGTCTCTTAACCTGATTTAGAAACTCATCGAGTGGCTGATTGCTCTTTGCTTGATTGCAAGAAAAACAGCAGCTCTTGGTGTTCGAAGCTGAATATCCGAGGCTTGAGTCAATTCTGTCAATCCCGACAGTTTCAATTGCTACGCCGCAATAATAACAAGGCTTCTGCCAAAATTCGGAGAATTCCTCTTTGGTTAGATTCCATACTCTTTTCGAGTATTTAGCACAAGACTTATAAGTAGTGAACCTGCCAGCTAATGTTTGCTTTCTGAGCTTTGAAACCGAATCGTCACATAGCTTGCAGATCTTGGAAAAATCAGATGTTCTATTCTCAGTTCTATCAGCATAGAATTCGCTGATTGTCTTTTCTGTATCGCAAAGATTGCAGTATCTGAATCCCGGATCTAGAATCTCTCTAACGATTCGTGGCCTCACCTTAATCTCCGGATTCTCAGTCCTGTATTGATCTCGCTCCTTCTTTGTCGAGCAGCACTTACACTGTGACCGCAAAACACCGGCCTCTTTCGCTGCGGGCTTTCCGCTAAAGTAAAACTTGTCAAACGGAAGGTATTCATCACATTCTATACAGTGTTTGAGCATAACGCCATCGACTTCCTTCTCAAGACGGTAAGTCCTTGGATTATCCTTTCTCCATTGTTCATTGCGGCAGTCTTTGCATTCTGGAGTTAATCCACCGATTCCTGTTTTTGCCAAACCGAATTCAGCCCGATCTTTTGTCACACCACAATCTCGGCACTTCTTTGTCGGATAATCTTCCGGTCTTGATTTCAGCTTTCCTGGCTTCGGCTCTGCTTTCGGTAGTAATGCTCTTTCGGCTTTGCCCTTGTTACTTTGACAGGTTTTACATTGCGAGCCAAGTCGCAGCTTTCCATTTCCCATATAGCTATAGAATTCCGAGTTATCCTTTTCTAGATTGCAGATAGTGCAATTTCTGCTAGTTGCTTCGATCTTCATATCTTGTTCCTTTATTGCGATACGTTGTACCTTACACCACAATATTACCATATTCCTCGCGACTTCCACAACTTTCTCCTCACTAATTCCATCCCACTCCATGCCCTCCTCCTACCTAATCCACTCCAAACATCTATCAGATCGCGACGGCCCGATAACCAGACCGGAATCCACCGATCTTTCCGGTCTTGCGTATCACCTATCCGATGATTGCGAAATCTATGAGATCTCTGACTCCGGCTCCGAAACTTATCTCGGCCCGATATCCCGCAAGGCGCTTTTGACTATTGCCGCAGATATCGCAGAGTTTATGATCAATAACTATGTGACGCTAGGTTACCTTAAGGGCCAGGCTTCTTTGGCCTTATTATATATCCGGCAAGCGATAAGTGGTGATCTCTCCGGGCCGGATCTGAAAGACAGGGTTCATCAAATGACTGATAGCCTTAATGTTCCTATGGAAGATAATAACAGGGCTATTGGCCACGGAACCTACGCCATTCTTTATTGGTCACATTATGATAGTGGCGGCAGTTGGTTTGGACAGTCGATGACAATGATCAATCATCATTCCACAAACAACGAGCATGGCCGCCAAGGCCAGTACATCATTGATTTTCTAGCGGCCGGAAAGCATCTGTTTTTAGTGTGATTTTAAGGAGCACCATGACATTTGAAGAATTCGTCCAACTAGCCGGCCCTTCGGTTACAATGAATTTCGATAGACCTGATTGGTATCGTAGTTGGCGCGACAAGAGAGTAAGGGATGTTCCATATCTCACCGCAGAATGGACATCAGGTGGAACTGGTGGCGGAAGTTGTTGGGATGAGGATCACCATTATTCGATAAGCGGAGAGCCAGAAGCAGAATTAACATCTCTTGACGAACTCCTCGAAAAGGTCAAGCCGGATATCGGATTTCTTCAGTATAAGGAACTATGCAACGAAGTGGTTCATTATGGCGAATATTCTCAAGCCGAATATTACGGTAACAGTACGGAGTTCGGCGTGAAGTACGTCAAGCTCTCCGAGCTTTACGACTACATCAAGACCAAGGGCTGGATTTCTTGAATGCCGTGCTGATTGTCGGACTTCCAGGTTCCGGCAAGACTCATCTTGCCAAGACTGAATTCGTTCCTGCCGGATTCCACCTGATTGATGATCCAAGGACATTGCAGGATATAAGTGATGGTGTGGCAGAGGCATTACTTAACTCCGCTGTTGGGGTTGTTATAACTGACCCGAATCTAGTATATCCACGAAATGTGGCCAATGCGATTCAGTTTCTCGATAGCATTGCGGTAAAAACAGTGCAGGTCATATACTTTGAGAACGATTGGCGCAAAGCGAAGGCCAATCTAGAACACAGGGCTAAAACAGGGGAAGATCGAGGCCCAATAAACGTCGAGCATTTTAGTAAGTTGTACGTCATACCTGATGGTGTCGTGACGAGAGAGATTTATCAGACAAGTCCAGAAAACCTGACAAATAACACTGAGGACATTACATGAAATTCATCATCAATAAAAACCCATCAAAGCTAACCACAATCGCTGTTGCCTTTCAAGCAGGGTCAGCACTTGAATCGCAAACTGGAATAGTGCCGTTTGGAACTGCACATTTCACCGAGCACTTCATGTTTAAAGGTACAAAGCAGCGCTCATCATTCGAGTTATCTCGCCAAGTCGCTTACCTTGGTGGCGATCAAAACGCATTCACCGGTCACGATGTCGTTTGTTACCACCTGACGCTTCCAGTGGATCACTTCGATACCGGCGTCGAGATCCTTTCCGATATGATCCTGAACCCAGCATTTCCCGAAGCAGAATTCGAGAAGGAGAAGCAGGTTATCCTTGAGGAGCTTGCTTCATACAATGACTCCGTTGGGCATGTTCTGAATCAGGCCATGAACCAGGCTTTCTATTCCAATTATCAGGCTCTCGATGTCATCGGAACCGAAGAATCAATCAAGTCAATCACCCTGGATGACGTCAAGCGATTTTACGCTCAGTTCTATCGTCCAGAGAACATGGTTGTCTCGGTTACCTCTTCGCATAACGTGAAGTGGACCGAAGCAGTACTTGAGAAGTACTTTGGCAAGGCTGATGGCGTTGCTAACTTCCTCCTCACCGAAGAGCCAACTTCCATCAAGGATACCAAGGTAATCGACGTAATCCGTGATGAGCTAGAACAGGCCCATGTTTCATTGGCATTCGAGTCGGTTAAGTTCTCTTCGAAAGATTCAATGGCAGCTTCTGTATTGGGCGTGATTCTCGGCGACGGTATGGATTCTCGGCTATTTCAGGAAGTCCGAGAGAAGGCAAACCTTGTCTATGGTATTTCTGCTGGACATCAAGCCGGAAGAACGAACGGAGAGTTCGAGGTTAGCTTTCAGACTCGCCTATCAAACTTGGAGCAGGCTAAGGCTATCATCAGGGTTGAGCTTGAGAAGATCTCGAATGCTCTGCCAACCGAAGAAGAAGTGGAGCGTTCAAAGAACAAGCTTCGCACCGGGATTTATCGAAGCCGTCAATCCGGCGAGAGCATGACGATCAAAGCAATCACTCGATACTTTATGGATCGGAAGACCGTTCCATCAATCGGCGCCACGAATCGTAAGCTAACAAAGGTAACGGCAGCCGACATTACACGAGTAGCGAAGAAGATCTTCGGCGGAAAGAGTGTTATGGTTGTTGGTCGTAAGGCTGAGGATTAGAATGGAATACAGAACGCCATTACAGAAATACTGGCCAATCATTGCAATTCTGTTGTTGGCATTGTCCGCTGCCGGAATAGGGTTTTGGATATTTGGTCCAATAATGCTGCTAATTTTGATGGGCTTGATATCAGGGTTTGTGGCATTCGGGAGATAGAATGATTCGATCAACAATCGACTTAGCACTCGGCGGGATGTTATTCTCGGCAATAATGATTGGAACGGCAGCGCTGGCAATTGGTTTGAAATTGGCGAGGAGTGGTAGATGAACATCGAAGAGTTTAGAGTTGCTCGGGCCGATAAGATTCACAAAAGAGACTCTGCCAGAGAGGCGATCAGAAAACGTCAAGAGTTAATGGGCACATTGCGAGCCATAATAGCGATGATAGCTGTTGTAGCTGTGGCATATGCTATATGTTATTTATCACCAGTCTTTGCTATTATACTGTTCTCAATAAGCGGGGTTATTGGTTGGAGTTTTGTCGCGATGGCTTTATATAGTATGAGGAATAAATGAATTTACAGATCACAGGCAATCTTCGATCCATCGCAAACTCAGCTTGGGTTAGCACGATGGACGAAAGCAAGGCGGACTCCAAATCCGACGACGAAGTTCTCAGAGTTACCAAGATGCTTGCCGCAGAGCATCACACAACACCATTTGAATCGGTTACTTTAACATTCTCATTCTTGATGGGAACCGACGACGAGGATGATTCGGCGGCATACTTCGAAATGGCACCTTTTGTGGCATCGAAATGGGTCCATCATTCGAGCAATCCATCGAACGGCGGTTGCGCGGCCTACGTCACGACAGACCTCTTTAATTTCGTCAAGATAGCAAAGACACATTATCCCGGCATTTCCTATCGCGACACTACATTCTGGCGATTATTCGAAGCACAAGATTCTCAGCTTGCTTTGGTTATCGATCTATTTACTCTGCCACCAGAATATGATGGCGGAGTTCCTGACGTTTCCGATCAACTCGGTCTAAACGGCATCACGGTTGAATTAGTCGAGCTTCACGATCCTGGGTTCGAAGATCATACTCGGGCTACGTGGAGAGTGTGCTGCCCGTTGAGTATAGCGGTTCAGATTCTGCGTCACAGATTGGCATCGTTCAATATGTCGTCATCGAGATACAGAACGGCAAATACAGACTTGGTTGACTTTTATGATGACGCGGAACGAATCTACAGCACCATTATCAAGGATCTGTTTCTTGATGATAGCATAGAGGCTAATCAGTTTCAATACCTTTTGTCTAACGAATCACAGGCGATAGAATCATATTCTTGGGCTATGGAGCAAGCCAAGAAAGCGAAACAATGTAACTTCATCACCAATGCCGAATACAAAAGGTTCCGGGAATTCGCCAGATATGTTCTTCCCGAAGGCCGAATGACCGAGCTTTACATCACGTTCTATCTGCCAGACTTCGTCCACTATCTTCAGCTTCGCGATTCGCATCATGCCCAAGTGGAACATATCCACGTTGCGCAGCTTATGAAGAAGACCCTGAACCAAAGAAAGCAACTCATCAAATAGTTATGAAGAATCAAATCCAACGCAGTAATGTTGGATTATGATCTCACTATTTACCGTTCTCGGCCTTACCGGCCTCACAGTAATCCTAACTTCTGGAGCTATTCTTGATAGCTTCAGGGCTTGGGTTGCCCGTCGCTCTGTTTTTCTCGGAAAGCTTATCGACTGTCCAATGTGTTCCGGCTTTTGGGTCGGGCTGCTTTATGGTCTTTGGGCCTCGCCTCCATCGGCTATACTTTTTGCTGGGCTTATTAGCCTATCATCTTGGACTATTTTCACTATTGTAGATTATTTCGCAACCAAATCAATGTGGTGCGCAGTACAAATTCAACACCAAACGCAATCCGAACAACCTGACAGCGCTGGAGATGAGCAATGAAGTTATCAAGAGTATCGATCCCGGGCAGAATTATTCAGTTACTTCTTAACGATGATGAGTTTTTCCGTGACGTTTCCGGAATGAAGAAAGCACTCTCCTCTGGTTCCTTCCCAAAGTACGACCAATGGTGCGACGATTTCGGGTTTCACATGGAATTCGCCTTAGCTGGTTATGCAAAGAAAGACCTAGAGGTTCTTTGCCTTGGACAAGAGATAATTGTAAGATCTCTAAGGAACGATTCCGCAAAACCAGCGCAACCGGAATCACCAGAATTTGACGAGCCGCATTATCTTTCGGAGATCTCATCTGAGAATGTCCCTTCCATAAGGCCGATCGAGGAAAACAAAGTAATAATCAGAAAGCCAAATGCGCCAAAGATTAACCACGGTTCTATTATTCGCGGTATAGCCAGAAGAAACTTTACGTCATCATTCTTAATAGGTCAAGAATTTGACACATCAGCAACTAAGGCCATCGTTAAAGATGGATTGCTTCATCTTATGATTCCGGCTAAGATAGAAATTACAACAAGGACGATCGAGATAGTTAGCGGAGAATAGCATGACGCGAGAGATAGAAAATCTAATAAGATTGATTGTAGAGTCAATAGTTGACGATCTTGACTCTGTCATTGTTACACTGGTCGAGTCTCCAAAGGGACCATACTACGAAGTTCAGGTTGGTAAAGATGATGTTGGAAAGATAATAGGAAAAGAGGGTCGAATTGCAAATGCAATTCGAACAATAGCAAAAGCAGCAGGTGCCAAGATTGATAGTAAGGTTATGGTAAATATACTTAATCGACCCATTGGACAAATTGAATGATATGTCCAACCGATAAGCCTTCTATGGCTATGTTTAGCAAGGCTATTAATGCAGCTAGAAGGCGGGCTACAAAAAAAGATGTAGATTTTGATTTACTAACAAAGGATGTTCTCGATATCTATCGTGACCAAAATGGCCTGTGTTATTACTCTGGCATAGAAATGAATGTGGTGAAGAGATCCGAATCTCTGCACGATCCGTATAAGATGACCATCGATTGTAAAGAGCAGGGACTTGGATATGTGAAAGAGAACATAGTTCTGTGCTTGTATTGTGTTAATTCACTAAAACAAAAAATGCCATATAGCGAAATGCTAACGATCTGTCAGAAAGTTGTATCTAACCACAATGCCAAAAACTAAAACCAAAGAGGAAAAGTTTTTATCCTGGATTAAAAAGATGTATCAGAACTATGGTATTGACGTAACGGCAATGGAAGAAGAGGAGTTCAAGAGGCTTCTTGATTTCTATGTAGCCAATCCAGCAAAACTAATTGCAGATCTGAAGAAATCATCAATTCATGCAAATGATTTTTCAGACGTAGACATACTCTAATGCGTAGGTGTGCGTGAGTAGGGCTCCACGCGGTAAGTTTAACAAGGCCGCAAATCCAAAGCTTTTAAGTAAAAAGCAGCTTGCAAGCGAACTCATTAAGAGAACGTTATTTTCTTATGATGAGATGGAGCAGGTAATAGACCATATGTTTGATATTATGGCTGAAGAATTGTATAAGATGAAGGAAATTAATATTGTTAACTTTGGAAGGTTTATCCTATACAAGCATAAAGTCCGTCCTGTAAGAAATCCAAAAACGATGGAGGAGTTTATGCTGACCGAGCATTATTCGGTTAGATTCAAACCATCCAACTATATTAAAAAGCGTATAAAGAATAAGACAGAAGTGACAAGCGACTAAACTGCTAATAACGGAAGGATGGATATCCTACCAGCCAATATAGTTAATAACTTATTATGTCTTTAAATAGCATTCTATTAATATAGTATACTTCAAGTATGAAAGCAGAAAAAGTCAAAACCATAAAGAAGAAAGCAACCACGAAAGACGTCTTGATTCGTTCTTCGATTATTTCTCTTAAATATTCTAATCAGGGAAAGCGAAGCCTTCTTTCCGAGTTTATCGACGAATATAAAAGGGTCACTAGTCTCTTCGTTGATGTCCTTTGGACATTACCAAAACTCCCTTTATACCTGGATAATTCGATAACATCCCAAGCTAATGGTTCTTGGTTATCGCCAACCGCGATTCAAGCCTCTGCAAAACAAGCGAAAGGCATCGTTTCAGGGGCGAAGAAAAAACAAAACCAAACGATTTGGAAGATCAGCGATTTCAAATCCAAAGGAGAATTTAAGAAAGCTAGGAGACTCCAGGCTTATTTCGATAAGAAGCAAGTCTCGAAACCAATACTTGATAATGTTCAACCAGAACTAGATTCCAGGTTTTGCTCAATCCACCTCGAAGATAACCAATCAAGCTTTGATGCCTGGATTAAAATAGCGAGGTTAAAAGCCGATTCTCGTGGAGAGTTTATCTTCATCCCGTTTAATCGTCATAAACATTTAAACGCTATGCTTCAAAAAGGCAAGATCAAGACCGGGATTCGATTAGGCAAGAAGAATATCACCTTGATGTTCGAGCTACCGGCAGTAACCAAGAGAACCGAAGGTTCTGTTATCGGAATTGATATCGGAGTCAAGACTCTTTTCTCCTGTTCCGATAATCAAGTTTTAAATACCGGGAATCACGGTCATACTTTTGACTCAATTTGTGATAAGCTTTGTCGTCAAAAGAGGGGCTCGAAGAACTTCGAGCAAACCGTTAAGCACCGTGATAATCTTATTCATGAAATGGTAAACAGATTAGACCTGTCCGGTGTCAAGCAAGTTAATACCGAGAGAATATTTAACCTTAGAAAAGGCGTTGGAACCTCGAAAAAGCTCCAACACTTTATTTACGCTGATATCTTTGAAGCGTTGTCAAACCGCTTTCTTCTTCAAGGTGTCCTTGAAAAGAAAGTAGTTCCAACCTATACAAGTCAAAGATGTTCAGCCTGCGGCTGGGTTCTTAAGGCTAATCGTAACGGGAAGAGGTTTAAGTGTAAATCTTGCTCTTTTGAGCTTGATGCGGATTTAAATGCTTCGCGCAATATTAGCCTTTATCTTCCTGCGATAAGCAAGGAAGAAAGGTTAAAACAGAAGAATAGAAAGGGTTTCTATTGGACAGTTTTAGGTGAGGATTTTATGGTACCTCATACTCAAAAAGATCAACTTGATTGCGATAAAAACAATAAAGTTTCAACCATACAAGAGCGAAATAAAGGAACAAGATGGCTAGTAGCAGTTTGACGATATTAACCAAGTATACATCTGGCACAACAATAGTAACTGCCGATGCTGCAAATGCCTGGTATGGTGGATTATATGGTTCGTTTGAAGCTCAGTCATTATCTGCTGATGATCCAAGAGTTGTTGGTCATCAACATGATGGCCAGTTTTATGACGGGCACGCCTCTAAGATTGATCTCATTAATCACGTTACTGGACAGCTACTAAACCAGAATCTTGGTACTGATTCGGTTACAAAGCGTACGGTTTCTTCGTTTCTAAATCAGAGCCTGGCAATACCAGAATACGAAATTGTAGATGGCAATACGTATTATTATCTAGATCTTAGCGCCGTCTATACCTATATCGACGACAGTATTACTGCAACACCATTTGAATCGGCAGATACTGGCGGTACAGCAGCACTAGACACTGTTCGACAGAAGAGCGTTGATTACTCTACTGCAGGATTGGACTTTGTTTACGGTTCTGCAAAGCTAGATGATATGGCAAGCGGCACGAATGGAGATTCTCGATTTCTATTTGACATATCAGCAGCTGCATTTAGGGCTGGTGCTGCCGATGCAGATCAGTGGGATTCGGCCAATCGTGGTGGTTTTTCTGCTGCTTTCGGAAAGAACAATACGGTTGTGGCAATTGCTGGATTCGCAGCAGGAGATGGTCACACCATTCCTGTTGGCTCTGATGATACGGCAGCATTCGGCAAAAACAACGTTGGTGGATCAAAGACGTCTCTTCTATCAGGTGAAGAGGCCCAATCTTATATTGATGGCGAAGTGGTTCACGCTTCCGGTAAGATGTTTCAAAAGGGCGACGCTCAGAGCAGCGAGTTTACTGTTCGTGGTGTAATGTCAATGACTCCTGGAGTTGGTGTTACACTTACAGCAGATGGCGCAAGCAAGAATTATGCTATGGAAGTCGGATCCAATTACGCCATCACTGCAACAATAATAGGTAAGGCAATAGCGCCATCTGTCGAGTCTGGAGTATATAAGCTCGAAGCGATGGGAATTGGAACGTCAGGGACGGTGTCTTCTCCTGTGGTTACCTACATTGCTCGAACAGCATACTTTACTGCTGGTGCACCAAACATAGGTGTTACGCTAGTCGCAGGAGCCGGTAATACGTTTTTGATTCATATAGCCGATGCTTCAATAGTAATCACTCAAACAGCGTGGTGCGCAACGATAACACTGACCAAGGTACATTTCTAAGGAACCATCATGCCATTAGTATTTGATAACGATAGCAATAAGATATTGGTTGCCGGTGAAGAGTATGCTGGGTCCAAAATAAAGCAAGGAACAGGCATTATATTTGCTCCATCGGGAGCGGCATCATTAGTAAATAATGATGGAGTCTTGACATTTAACGGGGCGAAAGGTGCGACGACCTATTATGGCTATAAAACCGTATCTGATGGGTCGGCAGCGACAACTGCGGTTGGCGGAAACGAAACGCTAACTGTCACAAGTGGTTCAGGTATCAAGGTTGCTGTAACACCAAACGGCCACGCAATGTCGATAAGCTCAACTCAGACCGTGTTGGTTCTAGCAAATAATATCAATCTTGCGCCGGATACATCATCAGTAGTATTTGCCGTGCCATCTTTAGCGCCGAATGGCTATGTCGAAGTTAGCGGATGTATATTGTGTAAGTTTGGTTCTGGCACTGATAATTCACTAACGTTTACCATCAATCCAACGACAAATATTGGCAATACCGATATCGGATTTACGCTACATAAAACAGTGATAACGTCAGAGCAGCTAGAGATAACAGTAACGACTCCAATAGCAAATGCTACCGGTGATATGAACGCCAATCTTCATGTTGTGAGATTCTCTGGTGTCGTAGCGAACTCATCGGGAGCTCCAGTTAACTTTGAACTAATAGTGAAGAACTCAAACTCAATAGGGCAGGGCGTTAGCTTGGCCGTTCTGGCAAAGTCATTTATCAAGTTCACCGCAATATAGTAAAATGAACCATGGCCAAAACAAAGCTGAACCTCTATGTCGGGTGTAATGGCAACGCTGACAGGGAACGATTTGTATATTGCGGATCATGCCGAAATAAGTTGATCGATATCTCATCGCTTGAATCAATCAAGCGCGACAAAGTGATGGACTTTCTAGATAAAGTTGGCGGATTATTCGGCGGCCCAATATAGAATCACAACAAATCATTCAACATAATCAACATGCTGTATCGCGATTTCGGTATATTCGAGATGGCGCAGATCGTGAAGATCCAGCAATTCTTTCAGTTACACAAACAGTGCGGTGTTTATCTCGTGCTGATTCCTGAGGAGCAATAATGAGCAAAGAAGACGAAGTACAGATCCCGCAGAACTCATCTTATATGGATGCAAAGCGTCAAGAAGTGCAGCGCAGATTCTCGACGGTCCTTGATGAGTTCAAGAAGTTGCTTGGTGACAAGACCCATCCAGATAACCAGACAGCAGCCTATCACAAGAACATTCAAGGTATTCTGGGCAGGATGCTATCAACGGCGGAAGAAGTCGATCAGCAGACTCCCGGTGGCGGTTTATGGGCCCTGTTTGCCGTGTCGCTGAGATCCCACCTTCGGCTTAAGGATGAGCTGACCAAACAGGAAGTCAGAATCCGCGATATGGAACGGGAAATAAAGCAACTAAAACAACGAGGCTAAGATGGCAGTATATAATCTGCGCTGGGTCAAAACAGCGCAATACGTCGAAGATCCGGCCAACGAGGATGTCGATATCAGAGAGGGCTTTGATGGGGCTCGCTGGCAGCTTATCTCCGATGATCAGAACAGAGTGGTGTACCGTCATAGCTGTCGATCTGTTTGGGAGGTACCAGAATCAGACCGAATAGTTCTTGATGTTGAGATGACAGATCCTGATGGTTTGCCGGTTAGATTTTGTCGTGATTAACCCGATAGGAATGATTATGACTATCGCGCTAGCCATATGGACAATCCGCGTTCTGTGGACGGAATATTGTCGCTATATCTTTTCTCATCAAGGCCCTTGACTTCGGGCTGACCGTGCTTAGATTATGGGGTGGCCGTAGAAACCCGCCGCGCTTTTCGGGGCAACAATATTGGACAATTTCATTCCGCTTACATCCGACGACGATCTAACAAATGCGAACCACTTCTTTCGCATTCAGAAGATTCGAGTCACCGAACTAAAGAAAGCCTCTCACGGGGCTTTTGATGTTTTTGAGGTCTATCCGCAATTCGGAACCAAGACTTATACTCTATCGAAATGCCTTAATGACTTTGCTCTTCATATCGGTTGTATTGGTCAGCCAGAAGGAGAGTTTGATAACTCCGAAGGTTGCTATCGCATCAAGCTTCAGCGTCGAGACATTGAGTCGATGCCATTGAGTCAGGCGCTTTCCCTGCTTCCGGCAGATGCTTTATCTCCGATGGTTATTGGCTGTACGGCAGAAGGATCACCGCTTATTATAGACCAAGCGGCAATACCGAATACTCTGATTGCTGGGGCTCCAGGTTCTGGAAAGTCAACTCTGCTTAAAGTAATGATCGAGAACTTCATCGCGGCTAATGTAGCAGTCACAATTATCGACCCGAAGATGGTTGACTTTGTATCGTTCAAGGGCCGCGCCAGTTGCTCTGTGGTATCAGATCTTGACGATGTACCAGATTTACTTGACGGACTGATTGTCGGGATGGATAAGATCTATACCACTCTCACAAAGCGTGGAATGCTTTCGGTTGCCGAGAACAACAGATCTGCCAAACCAAAGATTACACCGCAAGTCATTATAATTGATGAGTGGGCCAATCTGATGCTTCACGGCAAGGAGAATCTTAACAAGATTCTGCTCATATCGCAGAAAGGCCGCGCTGCTGGTATATCGATAATTCTAGCTACGCAACGGCCATCATCGGCTATTTTGCCAGGTAAAATCAAGGCTAATTTCTCTGGTCGTATCGCGATGAGAGTTTCATCAGAAATGGAGTCCAGAATTATCTTAGACTCTTCACATGCTGCCCATATTTCTGAGCCGGGCCTTGCGTACTATGTAGACCAGAACTATCAGAAGCCGGTTTATTTCAGAGTAGCACATAACGACCTTGTCCTTTCGGCCACGGTCAAACAGAAAGGCTTTTGGCAGAGTTTGAAGGAGTTAGTGTTTTGAGTTTGGTTACAAGAGCTGACGTTACAACTCAGGTCAAGATCTTTGACATTGCGAAGCAATTCGGGATTCGCCTTGAATCGTCGTCTGCTGGCAACTTCGATTATGTTTGCCGCTGTATATCATCGGAGCATAAGGGCGGCAAGGAAAGATCGGCATCACTTTACATTGACTCAATTGATAACAACTTTCACTGCTTCGGATGTAATGCTGGCAGCTCAGTAATTGACTTCTACATGCTGTGCTCTAACAAAGAGTTCAACGAAGCATGGCAAGACCTATCGGCGATGGTCAAGGTTCCGGGCAAATATCAGGATGTTGTAGATCAAAAGAGAATAGTCTTTCCGTTGCTGCTAGAGTCATCAAAGATTATCAGGGAGCATTTGATACGTCATCCAGAAGCTCTACATGAGATGACGGGATTGCTTAAGAAGATCGACAAGTTATCGTTCGACACGGCCAAAGAGAATCCGGAGAAGATTCAAGAGATGAACCTAAAACTGAAAGCTATGCTGGAGGATAAATAATGAAGACTTTGATATTAGGCGACAGCCATATAGGTTGTGTGCAAAATCTGGGCAAACCAAATGGTGCTGGAGGCAATACCAGAGTCGATGATTACGAGAGGTCTCTTAACTTTGTAGTAGATTACGCCATTAGGACCAAGGCAGATATCTTGGTTCAAACTGGCGATTTGTTCGAAACTCGATCTCCAACCACCGAGCATATTCAGATAGCTGACAGGGCCATTAAGCGTCTTTCCGATGCTGGGATATTCACAATAGTCATCATGGGAAATCACGATTATAAGAAGACCGGAGAAACCTTCACCAGCGCTCTAGCAACAATGCAGGCCAACTCTTATCAGAACGTCAGGATTCTCCTTGAGCCAGAGGTAATCAATTACTCTAACAAGTCAGGCGATTCGCAGAGCATGATCCTTCTTCCGTATCGTGACCGCAGAATGTATCCCGGGGCTACGATCAAAGAATCAACCGATCTTTACAATCAGCATATCAAGAATCTAGCAGCAAAAGTAGACGGTAAATCAGCGTCACTTGCCGTAGGTCACAATTTCTTCTTTGATGGTAACTACTTCGACTTCGGTGGTCACGAGGTTCTTGCCTCTCCCGATTCCTTTACCGGAATTGATGCTGTGGTGATGGGACATTATCATACCGCGAAGTCAGTCAGAAAGGCAAACCCAATAGCGCATTATTGCGGCTCAATGGAACGAACCAATTTCGGTGATGCCGATGTTATGAAGTTCTTCTCGGTGTTCGACTCGGCCACCAAGACATTCCAGCAGATCAAGATTCCAGTTCGTGATCTGCTGGATATCGTGCTCGATTTATCGGCATCAACGGCATTTACTTATCTCACGGATTACAAAGGACAGATAGCGGATCATGATTTTCAAGATAAGATCTGCCGCATAAAGATCAAAATCAAAGACGGAATGCAGAACCTGTTATCCAGGCCAGATCTTGAAAGGCTGGTTTACGAGGCTGGGGCATATTTCGTGTCGAAGGTATCTTGGGACGTTGAGCGTGTCAGATTAGAAAAGGACAAAGACATCCTGTCAAATAAGACTGACTTTGAGATATTCCAAGCATTCGCTAAGACTCAAGACATCGAAGCTGGATTTCTTCAGAAGATCCTCGAAGAAGCCAAAAAGATAATGGGAGGTGATGTTGCTACCATCTAAACTTAAGCTGGAGAACTTCTTTTCGCATCGGGCCAGCGAGGTTGACTTCTCGCAGTTCAGCTCTGCCCTATTAATTGGCAGTTGCGACGGAGATTATAATCGAAGTAACGGAACGGGGAAGAGCTCGATATTTGAGGGGATTCTCTGGTGCCTTTATAATAAGTCTCGCGCCACAACATCTGATGATGTTATAATGTGGGGCGAAGAGAAGTGTGTTGTTTCTCTTGATTTCTCTCATGGCGGGAAAGAATACAACATAAAGAGAACGAGATTTCGCAGCACATCAACATCAACTGTTGAGCTGTTCGTTATTGGCGATGACGGAAAGCCGGCATCACTATCTGGCTCAACTTCTGGCGAAACAAATGACAAGATAGTTAAGCTATTGAAGATCGATTACAAAACCTTCGTTAACTCGACATACTTTATGCAGAATGACATCTCGGAGTTTGCTACATCCGAAGCCTCAAAGAAGAAAGACATTCTGAAGTCAATCGTAGATCTATCGAAGTGGGATGGCTTCGAGAAGGAGTCAAAGAAGCGAGCCAAAGATATCCAGACTGAGCTTATCAAGTTTCAGGCCCGATACGATGCTCTGAAGGCCGAGGTAGAGGCTCTATCCATATCTGATGGTCAGTTAGTTTTGGCGTCAGAATCTCTAGCAGAAAAGACAAAGGATAAAGAGGCCTTACAGGAAAGACTCGATATAGTGTCGGAGAATTACCTGAAGCTGAAGAACAATATCGATACAGATTCCTGGGACAGAGCAACGTCAGATATTGTAACGCTTAAGTCATCCGGCAAGGATCTAAAGCAAAGACTTGACGCCGTATTACCCGTTCTAGAAAAGCGCCTAGAGAGAAAGGAGGCAATGTCGGCCAAGCTCGTTGCTCTGGAGAAAAAGATCCGGACGCTATCATTCGACGCAGAGATTGAATCAAAGCTAGATAAGGTATCAGCAGAATGGGTTGAATATTCTGGCGCCATTCAGCAAGCCAAGATAAAACTCAAAGAATTGGCG
>ERZ1292625.585-Hain-H41-01um-R1-585-length-52868-cov-21_pt1 | contig 39367 bp, 64 predicted proteins | sample MGYA00564400_ERZ1292625 | MGnify/ENA primary metagenome ERZ1292625 (study PRJEB36523, sample SAMEA6512639) | groundwater metagenome | collected 2019-01-08 | study: AquaDiva: Metagenomics assemblies of 32 groundwater samples
ATTTCAAGCGAGATAAGGGATTTCTGAATGCTCCTCCATTTGGAGAATATGCTGTAAGTAATGCGATTTGGTTTCTTGTTCCAGAATGTTGATCTCTCATTACAATTGCCTGCAATATTCTGTTTTCAGGTCCAGATAATTCAATTTGCTCAGCATAATCAGATTCTCCGTCTTTGTAAGATTCTGTCTGTTCAGTTATCTTTGTCTGCATTGTTGGAATTTCAGATTTTTGGTATTTTGTGTTTTCTGGAATTCTTCTTGTTTCTTCTAACAGGTTTTGTGCCTTTTTTGTGATTGATTCTCCTAGAATTTCCAACTGTTCCTGGATAATTGTCAATAGACTTTTCTGTGCTGATATTATGCTGTCCTTTTGGTTCAACAATGAATTGAATTTGTTTTCTATTTTTTCAATTTCCTGAACATTTACTGTCTTTGGATTTGCTACTTCCTTTTGTAATTTTTCAATTGTTTTTTTGTCGTTTACTGCATTGAGAGTTAATTCGTCAACTTTGATTTTCAGTTTTTCCTTGATATCTAGTTCCTGTTCTATTTCCTGTGGAATGTCCTGGAATATGTCTTTCAGGTCCCGAATTGCGTTTGGATTAACGTCTTTGATTCTTATTTTTTTATCAAATTTGAAATCGTATAATTTTGTAAATGTTGCAATTGCCTTTATTTTGATTACTCCAGTCGGTTTTTTTCCTGCTATTTTCAATCCTGCTCCTGCAACAAAAAAGTGGTGTTCGTCTCCAAGAGTTGTCAGTTCGTGTTCCCTTTCTTTTGTAAATCCGAGATAGTGACACGCTGTTTTGATATCCTTGTCATAGTTGCAATTGCCGATAAATCTGGTTCTTAATTGTCTTACAACATTTTTGCTGAAATCTGCAATTGCCTGTGTTCCACATACTATTCCAATGCCTCTCTTTCTTCCTCTTTTCGCCATTTCAATTACAGCTCTCAATGATTCCTCGTTGCCACTTCCTTTTTCTGGAGCAAAAATATGGGCTTCATCAACAAAGATCAACAACGGTCTGGACATTACTTTGGAATGTTTTAGAATGGATTTGAAAAGTATCGAGATAAAATGCGTTGCCTCGTTTGGATATTCGGATAGATCAATTATGGTATCTATGCTTTTTTCCAGGATTTTTAATGCGAGTTTGTCAACATAGATATCGTTCAGATTTAATTCCAGGTCCGTCTTTATTGTGTCGTTTGATTTTCCGATAAGTAGAAACTCAAAGTTATTCTTTAGTGGGAAATATTCTCCCTCAATGTCAATAATTAGTCTCTGTGATTTTTTGTCCGATCCCTCGATCAATACAGTCATGAAGTGACTTTTGCCAGATCCAGAATCTCCCTCAAAGAGTGTTCTATTTTTTATTGTATCTTCAATGGTTGTAGTTACTGGTTTTTCAGTATCTACTTCATGACCAAGTAGAATTTCGTCTTCACGCATAAGAGTCAATGAAAAAAGTAATTTAAAAGACTAGTACTCATCTGATAGCATTTGTGACAGTTTGCTCTTTGACCCGAATTTCTTGTACAATGTCTCCAGAATATCTATTGCTTTTGTATTGTCTATTTCCTCTACCTGGTCTCCCATTACAGAATCAATTTCCAGAGCCTTGTCTGTGAGAATATTTTTGATTCTTTCGTCCATAGTGTTTTCCCCTATTAGGTAATGTGCAATTACCGTATTCTTTTGACCTATTCTATGCAATCTGTCCTCAGCTTGTTTGTGAACAGGAGGAGACCAGTCCAATTCTCCAAAGATAACATATGTTCCTGCTGTCAGATTTACTCCTACATTTCCAGCACGAATTCCACAAACTATTACCCTTTGGAATTTTCTGTTTTGAAATCTATCAATTGCGTCTTGTCTTTGAATATCGTTTTGCGACCCGATAATTTGTAATGGATTGAATTGTTGCAATCCCTCCATTATTATCTCATGGACCTTATGGTGATGGACAAATATTACAAACTTTTCATCTTCTGTTTGCTCCAGCATTTCTTTAATGTATTCTACAATGTACGGAGCCTTTGAGATTCCAGCAATTTGTCTTTCTTGTTGTAGTGATTTCCTACTTTCTGCGTTTAGTTCCATGATTTTTGTCTTTCTTATTTTATCGTCGTGAATGTCGTTGAGTTCGTCTTTTGCAACTTGGATCTTTGAAAATATCTTTCTCAGTTCTTCTTCATAAAATGCCTGATCAATTTGTATTACTTGCTGATATCTGATTTTGTCTGGTAGATCATCTAGAACGTCTTTTTTGAGTCTCCTTAGCATTATTGTATCTCGTAATATTTTTGCCAGAGTTCTTTGACCGTCCTCTGTTACAGTGTAATTTGTTCCATACCCATGACAATATGTACTGAGAAAATCTTTGTAAGATCCCAAAAGTCCTTTTCTTAGAATGTCCACTATTCCCCATACCTCAGAGCCTCTATTGTAAATCGGAGTTCCAGACAGACCTATTCTATAAGTCATGTTTGGCGTTACACTAAGTTCGCTTACTGCATTGAACTTTATAGTTTGTATGTTTCTCAGGTTTTGAATTTCGTCCATAACTATTGTTCTTGGTTTTACCTTGATTAGATCATCTACTCTTTTGTCCAATAATTCATAGTTGATTATGTAAAAATCAGAATATATCAACGGTCTTGGTTTTCCAGATCTGATAACGCTTACACTTGGTTCCGTTGCAATTCCTGTAAACAGTCCTTGTTTTGCCTTTACCTGGAGAAATTTCTTTATCTCATTTTCCCAGTTTCTCAGAGTCACTAGTGGAGACACTACTACTATTGGAAAAGCGTCTTGTTTTGTAGATATGAATGCCAGCGTTTGAATTGTTTTGCCCAGACCCATTTCGTCTGCAAGTAATGAATTTCCATCTGTTTTGTTGAGAAAGTCCAGCCCTATTTTTTGAAACGGTTTTAATTTTCCTAGGAAATATGATTCGTCTGGTTCTGCAAATTCTAGTTTTTCTAATCTTCTTGTTATTTCCTCGGATCTCTCAATGTTCGTAAGTAGTGATTTCCATTTGTCCTTATCCATAATTTCCAGTGGAAATTTAGACATTACCATATCAATGAGTTTAGCGTTGTGAATGTTTGCGTCAACTCTGATTTCTCCTTTTACTGGTGAGTAGTGATTGGAGATCAATCTTCCAATGTAGAGAGTTGGTTCAAATCCTTGAATGTAGATAAGCTCGTTGTTGCGATTACCTTTAATTATTTTTAATGTGCCAAACGTTTTCAAAATATTGGTTGATACCTCCTTAATTCTACCAGTTCTAACGGAATGGTGATTTGTTTCTTTACGTCTCTGAATACGTCTCTTAGTGATTGACTACATTTCCAACAAATTAGGATCAATCCGTCTGGATATAATGGAATGTATTTGTCCAATTGCTGAACTATGCTAATGTCTGTAAATTTCTTCAGTTCCAAGCAAATTTTTTTCTCTCCAATAATGCAGACCAGATCATTTCTAATTTTTCTAGTTACGGATTTCTGCCTCTGAATTATGAATCGTTTTTCCTTGAGATAATGTTCCAGTTTGTTTTCCAGTTCATGTTCATCTCTAATTGTTTCCTTTATTCTGAATCTTTTAAGAGTCGATACCAGTTCCTTGAAATCCTCAGACATAGGATTGATTTCTAAATAAGATTAATAAAACTAGTACAGTGTTTGTTGGTTCCTTGATAGTGGTCTGGGTTTTTTTATACGGAGGTAGTTTTGAATGTATATTGGTAATGGAATTTTTACAAAACAATAACTGCAACGCTTCCAGTTTTTAACAAAATCTCTCATCATTCCAATTTGGCACAGTTGACGAGATCCACAGCCTAACGGACATACTGCATACTCATCAAGTAGTTTGAAATCTCTGAAAGGTCTTCTAATTCCAAAATAAGCATAATATGATTTTGGTTTAGACATTTTTTTCCAATTGTTTTATCACACATTCTGGACAGTGAACATAGTTTCCCTCCGAGTAATAGTCGTAGCATTCAGGTCTCCCACTGAACATTCTGTGTTCTCTTCTTACTACGCTCCATACATCACAAAAGAAAATAATACAGCATAATGGATAACCGTTTTCTATTCCTGTCCAGAAATCCTCAAGACTCATTTTTGATTTAGTTTCTCCAAATAATGAGCATAGCAAAACAGTTTACCACCAATGGACCAGAGACCTTTAGTTTGCTTACATTTTGAGCATTTTTTCTTTTTCATGTATTATTCCTCAAACATTTTTACATCAATTGATTCGTGGAATTTGTTTCCAGGTATTTTTTCCCTGGTTACTCCCATTACAACGTCCTTGCCTTTAATTTCCGAGCAATTTTGACAGTGGTAAATGTTTTTTCTGTATTCATTAGGGACCTTGTGATTTTTGATTATTTCGTCAAACTCCAATCTGGAGCCACAGTCAATGCAATATTTTTTTACCTTGCCCATTTCAATTTCTTCCTTTGTTTAGCAATTTGCTGTGTTTTGGGATTGTCAAGTTGTGTCGTGTTTTAATCCAGAATATTTTTTTTGCGAGTTGACTAATGGACATATTTTCAATTTCCGTTTCAGTCATACCAAGTTTGTATTCAATATTCAGATTTTTCAATGTGTTGATTTTGCTTCTTTTTCTTATTCCGTTGAATGTCATTATGAATTCAATCCCCAATCACAGTGTATTTTGCACAAATTACAGTTCGGTATTTCACATGGGTATTTATCTCTAGTACACGCTGGATATTCGCAGATCAAAATAATTTCTTCTGCTCTCTGTGTTTCTTTTTGCATTCTTGTTCATGTCTGTCTTGCTGTTCTCTATTCATGTTCACTACTGATCTGTTGCAGAGAGTACAATTATTTTCTGGTTTGAATCGCTTGCTAGTTCCCATAATATTAGAAAGTGTTTTTAGATATTAATAAGATTAGTACTAGTTTGTCCTGGTCTTTCTCATATGGTCCAGGTCGTCAGTTGTCCATGTTGAATGGAATGGAAATTTCATATTCGTGATTGATGGATCTATTTCTATATTCTTGCATGATTTACAAAACCAACCAAAAGGCTCTAGTTTTTGATATTTCTTTAAACCGTCTTGAATGTATGTCATTTTTCTAATGTAAAGACGTACTAATCCGTCTCTGTTTTCACAGACTGGTATTCCATTTGTCTTTGCATATGCCAAGAGTTGTTTTTCTCTCCATTTGTAATATTTGTCCCAGTATCGCTCCCATTCTTTAGAACTAGTCGAGTCTGGTGAGTCTCCATATTTTTTGACATAATAATTATAGTTTCTGTCTGCAAACTTTTCAAAGAAATTTGAATTTTTACATTGTTTGTTATTCCTGGTCATGACGGTTCCAATCATAGTACTATTAAAGCAGGATAAAAGAGTAGTACTTTGTTGGACCTACAAATAGACTACAAATAGACTATTTTTTGTACGTTGATCTTAAAACGATAGTTTTGTTGTGTGTAAATGTCTTCTTTGAATCTCTTGTGATTTTTTCTCCAGTTCGATTAATTTAGATTCGATTAGTTTTCCATCTTTGCTGTAAATGTCTCCAGAGTTTTGACGTTTTTTTGAATTGTAAACTCTACCGTCTTTCCTGGTCTTGTAACTCATGTTAGCCAGATAATAAAATTGCAGATAAATGTTATGTGATCTATTTTCAGGCATGAATGCAATAGTTTAGGTCTGTTTTACCTAGGTATCTAGATCAAATGAGATACAAGTTATCTAATTAGGAACAAAAACGAAAGACCCATGAAAAATGAATAATTTTGAAAAATGGAATTATGAGTAAATTGTAATTAAATTGTATGGGGGTCTGTTTCTAGGTATGGCTTCCAGATCATTTTTTCTATTTTTTTGATTTAGTAATTTCTCTAGGCGTAAACTCTGAATACAGATATTGGAATGTGGGAAATCATTGTCAATTACCCCTGCCTTTTTGAGTTCGATTGCACAACAAACGCATATTCCATATAATTTCCAGGAATCAGATAATCGAGCATTGGAATTTAATCCTCTTCTGATATGATGATTACAATTACTGATTTGACACTTCATTTCTTTATTTCAGTAAATCTGCTAGGAGACCAATCACAAGTTGTTCTATCTGGTTTGCATTGAATTAACCAAACATATGTTTTTTTAAAATAGAAACAATCTTTACAGGTTTTTCCGTCAGGTAATTTCATGTTTTCATTCATATGAATAAATCTCCAGACTCGAATATTTTTTTTCCTATTCCGTTTCTAAAGTGAGTAAAACATAATTTTTCTGTGTTTAAAGCACTAATATTTGTCTTGATGAATTGACCACACTCTGCACAGTTGAATCCTTTGGCAAATTGTAATTCTTGTTCTAGATCAATCATGTGGTTAATTTTCCCTCGACTTTATCAATTGTTTCTTGACTTGCATATTGTTTGATGTTTTGCCAGTATTCGTCCCTGGTGATCGTTCCGTTCTGATACAAACCCTCGTAATAGTTGATGTTCATGAATTTACAGTTCATTGTTTGTTTTTCGCACATTTCGGGGAATGCAGACCAGGTAATAATATCAAGCATTGATTTTTCCCCATTACTCACTATGTTTTGATTCTGTTTTGCTCCCTCTAAAATCTCATGTTGCATTCTCATTAACTCTTCTTTGTCCAGAGTTTTTGCCCAGATCAATGTCTCCTGGAAGTCCTGGATTGATGGCTGTGCATGATTCATGTGTTCCTTGACAAAATCTGTCTCTCTATGGTCCAGTGCATATGGAGGTTGGTCAGTTACAACTATTTTTAGAATTTCATCTTCTGGAATATCTTTGAGGTCGATTACACTTTCTGTTTGTTCCAGGACATTAATTGAATACATCAAGCCAAAAGTAAAACCAATTAAGATCAATATTATTCCTACATAGCCAAGAGTTCTGGATTTTTTTCGTGGTTTGATTTCTTCTGCCATTTCATTCCTCGATCAGATTATTTGTAATATCCCATATAGAGAACATACATGGCAATTCCAGCTAGTGCTAAAAGACAAACGATAAAATGTCTGTCACTCATGTCTTTCATTTTTTCAATTCTCCATATCCCATTTTTTTACCCACTTTCTAATCTCACTTTCAAAAATATCTCGTTCTTGTTCTGTGTCAAATTCTTTTTCAATTCGTAGTTTAAATGGTTTCATTCTTTCAGTGCCTCTTTGATCTGTCTCCAGATTTCATCAGCCTTTTCTTGTCCAACATGGTTTTTGATTACAGTGAAAATTCTGATTGATTCTAACGGAGTCACAGACATGATTCAATGAGGTTCTTTAAAAAACTAGTACTAGAAAAAATGAATGTCAACTAGTTAGTGGTTGACGCACTCTTGGATTTTTCAGAGATTTTACGGTCCAGAGACTCTATCTGTGGACGTAATTTTGAAGCCAGTTGTTCTTCTGAGATATCCTTGTTGTCTTTTTTGATATCTGCCTTTAATTTTTCAATCTTGGACAGATACAAGGCTCTGGTCGTGAGTTCAGTTGCTTTTGACAGCAAAGATCCTGGTGTCATGGAATTTTTACTAGTTCCAAGAGAGATGGACATATCCTTAATCTCTTGTTCGGTTGGAACTTTTCCAGATTCCCAGTTCTTCTTGACTCCATCAGCTACTCTTTGTGCGAAAGTGTATTCTGGGGTCTTGCCCTCGGACTTTACCTTGGACTCTACTGCACTGATCAATGATTTGATAGCACTTGCTATTTTTTCATTAGGTGTAGTGGTTTTTGGTTTGTCATTAGTTGACATGGTTTTGGGTAATAATTTGGGATTTATAAGACTAGTACTAGAAAAAAGTAGAGTGGATTTATTTTGTCGAGATAAATCCGTTTTCGACTAGCCAGCCAATTGCAATAGAATATTCATGGTTTCCAGTCTTGTTGTTTGCCCAATCTTCTCCAACTTTGATTATCCAGGACGGAAGTTCTTGGCTTGTATTGTCATGGTTTAGTTTGGCTGTTGGAATGATCATAATGTCTTTCTTTAATAGATATTCCAGACTGTTAAAGTAATCCTGGTCTGTGATTCTTTCTGCAAGCCAGAATTTTGTAGTTTCTTTAAACCATGTTGGCATATTTACTATCTCATATCCTACTGTGACAATAAAGTGGCTCCTTACTTCCTTGCCATTATCATCAGTTGCCATACAGTGTACTTTGGTCCTACCAACTGGGAATATGTGACCCGAATACTGGTCACATTCAACTTTCAGGTTTTGTCCTGCATAGTCTATGGCAATAACTTCAAAGTTAACTGGTGTCGGTCTCTGAGTCGGAACAAAAAGGTCGTGTATTTGTGTGAACTTTGGAGGGTCTTCATGGTCTGCATATGCTGGAATTGTTCCGAGCAACAAAACAGACAGAATTGCCATTCCTTTGAACTGAGTTGTAGTCAATTTCATTGAAATAATAAAGAAAAAAGGGGTTTAAAAGACTGATACTTTCAGCCTTTTACGATTTCCTTTTGTGTTGTGCTTCTTCTTGGAAAATGAGCGTTGACTCTCAGATTTTTCTTTATGTCTCTCAACTCATCAACTGTTTCGTTGTGTTGTTGTTGCAGAGTTTGTATTGCTTTGAGTATGTCCGAGGGTCTTGCAGAGTTGCCAAGAATGTTTAATTTTTTCATTGGTTTTCAGTAAATTGGGCAATTAATAAGACTAGTACTAAAGTTCATTCATAAAAATCAACGTTGTTGATCCAAACAATACAACCGTTTTTGTGCTTGTATTTCATGTATGGTGAGAACTGTTTATGTTCCGAGACATGATACATATGTCTGCCATAATCGTCAATATCATTATGTGAGAATACAACATAACCCTTTACAAAACCACCATTCAAAATGAAAATTTTGACATTTGTTTTGTATTTTGGTAATGGTTTTGATCTGAATTCAACGTTCTTTTTACCAGTAACTAATTGTGTTGCATATGGTTCTTTTACAATCAGTCCGTCAGTCATTAGAAAAGAGAACTAGATCAAACCCAGTCTATGAAACGTTTTCTTTTTGTGGTGATGAATCATGAATCCCCATGTGCCAATTAACAATAACAGACCAGTTGCCATCAGAACATAGAGATCATAACCGTCAACACTTGAAGTAGGTCCTAGTTCCTGGACGTATTGAAACAGACCTACACCGTCCAGCCAGTTCAATGTCTCTGGAATTGGCAAGTCCCTCAAAAAGAAATAAAGGAAATCGAGCCAGCCAAAATAATACAAAGACAAAACAGAAAATCCCCACAGAATGCCAATGATGAATAACATTGGGTTTATTTTTGCTCCAGCCATTATTCCCCATATAGGTCTGGATATTCCCAGGACCAGTGCCACAAATATTGGAATTGATAATAGTGTCAACCAGTAAATTCCTCCTAACTGTAATTGTGGATTTGGATTTGAAGTATCAAGCCAGAAATATGCCTCGTTGAGCAATTCATTTCTTCTGTTTTCACAAAATTCTGATTTGTTTTCCATGTAACACTCTGCAATAATTGGTCTAACATACGAATCATGGATCATGATATCAACAAAAGTGACAAAGACAGTTACAGCAATTACAATGAAAAGCATAAAGACAAATTCTGTAATTGTCGGGAATGGTTTTGCAAGTACGTCTTTCATTTCAGTATAGTAAAAAAGGGGTATTATGTTCCTTAAAAAAATATTGGAACATAAAGTGAGACTCTTCTACGCTGAGTGCTTGTGCATTACTGCAAAGTAGTAGATTGGAGTCAATATCGCCAAGATTGGTAGCAAGTCATAACCAGACAGTGCTATCGGGTTTCCACCGAATAAACTATTCAGACCAAGCACTATTAGAGCTACGGTCAGAATATATCCAATGTATTTTTTGTGTTTTTGGTCCATTGACTGTGATACCTAATTGAATACCTTTTCGATAACAAAGCGTTTGGAAATAACAATTTCGTATAGTCCTTGTGCAAGGAACAAGCCAATGTCAACTACGATAATCATCTGGAGAATCAAGTTAATGTCTCCATCATCAGTCAATGGGTCATATAACTCGAAAAATGTAACTAGTGAGAAAATAATGTTTCCAAATGCAAATATGAAAAAGAAAATAAATCCTGCTGTTCCAATTGTGGAGCCTTTCTTGGGCATATTGTTGAATCCCTCATAGATTAGGACCAGACCACCAAAGAAAAGAATGGAGCTAAAGAATAGAGTAGTAGGATCAATTCCTGCTATTGTATCTCTTGTGTAATCAGAGATGAAAAGAAAAGCAATTATCATAAAGTAAAGAGGCAAAAATTTTGTAGTCAGTCCATGAGCTACCATAGCATTTTTGTTTACCACGAATTATCCAAGATAAAGAGTGCTAAATAAAGATTATTAGTTGTGCCTGGTTCTATTATTAATGAAAGTCGCCAGTTTGTATGAAAATTGGTATGCTTTTGCAGACCCATAAACTCCACCAAAGAAAATTCCCAGGGTAATTATCGGACTTAAATCATGGGAATTCAATTGTTTGTCAATTGTTCTTCTTGATAATAAAGATTTTAGATTGAAGCGTTACTTCCAACTACCATGAAAAACAGAACAAAGAATGCTACGACCATTACAATGATTGCCCAGTGTTTCCCCATGTGCCTTGCATGAGTGAACATCAAAAATAGAGATACCAGGAGAGCAATAATGCTTACCAAGGCAATTCCCATTTCAACTGGAGACATTCCGTTGATTACTGCAACAATGAAAGCGTGACCTTTGAAAAACACATCAGCAAATGATGTGAAAAAATCTCCTCCCTTTGCATTTATGTCAGTTGCCTCTTCTTTTGTCATTCCAATAACATTATTGTTAAAATCAGTTGCCTCAATAGAATCGTTACCGAGTTTGTTTCCTACTCCAATTAATTCATGGACGAATTTCTCAAAACCATCAACTATGTCTGTTGTGTTTTCCTGTTCGTTTTCCATGATCTTGTATGCTTTAGGGTCCGTAAGACCAGTCTGTTGTAATGCAGAGTGAACTATTTGTCCTGCGTCTGTAAACATCAGACCAGCTATGATAATTCCAATGACTGTGATAATAACTAATGGAGCTACCATTGATTAGTATAAAAAAAGTAGATAAAAAAAGGTAATGTTTTGAGCGTTCACTCAAAATCTTCTATGTCTGTATGGATTTCTGGAATTCCAGGAATTTCCCACCACGAATTATTCATTGTGTGGAATTAGGCTTGCTAGTTTATTTGTCTAGTGCCTTTTTCTTTTTTCCTATCAGAGTTCCTGTTCCTTTTCCCAATTTTTCTCCTTATCTTTTTCAGATACGGTATTTTTTTATCATCATAGGTTTCTTTGAGATATTTTGCAGATTCTTCCAGTGCTTGCTGGAGGTATGACTTGTCTGGTTTTTTCCAGGATTCAGTTATGATTCCAGTCACCTTTTTGTAGTTTCTTTGTGATGTTCTTTGCGTCGTTTGTTCTTTGTAGTCTGCAATAAGTACATTCTTCGTTGCCTTGCCATTCCTCGAATGGATATAATGACTTGTGACATTTGGAACAAAATGCTGTCATGAAGTTTTTTCCCTTGTCTGGTTTTTAGGATTTTCCATTTTTTTGAGAGACTCGTCCAAACTTTTGTAACCACATAACAGAATCAACAGTGCTGTTTTTTTCGGCTTTGCTTTTAGCAGTAATCCTACAAGATTTGCCTCTTCTATTAATTTGTCGAATTTTTCATCAGCATACTTTGAACTTTTTGACTCTATGTTTATTTCAATATCATGGAGGAGGTTTTTTGTTTTGTATATGTCAATGCTTTGTTTCAGTTGTTTGTTGGTCGTTTTTTTCTCGAATGCGTCAAGTTCGGAAAACAAATCAAGAATACAGTTATCATAGAAATTCATGAATGCGTATAGCAGTTTGTCATTATTTGTCTCTTGTATCATGTCTATGATCTTGTCTCTTTCTTTTAGTATGTCAGTCATTTTACTTTACCATGTCCTATACAATGTTTCTTGCAGTATTCATTTGGGCAATTTTCGTCAACTTTGTTAGAGCAACCATTACACTCTTTCAATAGTAATGCCTCAACTGTTTTGCCTTTTTAAGAGTAGTGCCATGCATTTGCTTGAAGTGTTTTACCAGTACATATTTTCTGCAAAACGGACACCACCAATAGTTGTCTCCCCTTGGACAGTAATCTTGTTTGCTCATTTTTTTGTTCTTCGTTCTATTTCTATTACTATCAGAGTCGCCAGTATTGGCGTTCCAAATATTACGAGTGAAAATAATACTTCTTCAATTATTGTCATTTCCAAACAATCTCCAATATTCGTCCCATTGGTCTAGAGTCTCTAATCAAGAAATATTCCTGGAATTTTGATATTCCTCCCCAGTTCGTCATGATTAGTGGTCTTTGAAGTATCAGTGCTTTTTTGCATATGTCCAGTGCTTCATATTGCCATGCAAACGGATTTCCATAGTTTTTCTTTGTCGGATATGCTTTTGCTATTTCCGTACAATGTGGATTATAGAAACAGTCTGGAGGGTCAATTATGTAAAAATCAAACTGATTTTCTCGGAATATTTTTGACTGATCAAACAGATTAGCGTCCATAGTTCTGTTTGTGTTTGAATCCAGGTCAAATCTAACGTCTCCAATCGGAGAATTTCCACAACAGCCATTTAATACTCTGTCTGAACCTGTTATCTTCTTTAGAAAGTGGGTCAGGTAATCAGAGTCCAGCCATTCCATTTTAAACACATTTCCTTTCTTTACATTGGCGTTTGCTCTTCCGTCTTTCTTTGTCAACATATGTCGTCACTTCCACAAAATGGACAGCAATCTACTGGAATGTCGATATTCTTATCTGATTTGACATTAAAGTTACAGTCACATTTGAAACAGTGATAATCGTATTTCATTATTCTTCTTTCACTCTCGTTTTGTTCATTATCAGGTTGTAGTGGCTGTCTTTCTTCGTACACCAACAATTGCAATTTTTCTTTGATTTTGGTTTCCTCAATACACAGTCAACGTGATTGTAGTTTTTGCATTCGTAACATTGGGTCATTATAGTTCCTCTGGTTTTTGTGATTCGTGGCAAGAATCACAAACTATCTGATTTTTCTTCTTCATGTTCGTGTTACAGCTCTTGCATATGCAATCTTCATCAAAATAAGTTATCATTTTTGCTTTGAATTAAGTCTGATTCCCTTTTCCTGCATATGGAGAATCAACTGATCCATCAGTGGAATTGACTTTTCATCAAGATCATACTTTTCATTCAAAAGCCAATACCAAGAATCTCTGGAGAATCCTATTGGCATTATTTCCATTTCTCCAAGTATGTTTCTTTGAAACGAGATCATATCTGCCTGAGCAAGTTCTTCAATCAGGTTTATTTTTTCTTCGTCTGTCAGTTTAGTTGACAAGTTGTTCTAGTTCCGTAATTGATATCGGTCTTGCGTGTTCAAAGTTGTTACTAAGTATCGGAATGAGGTATTCAATAGGAGTCCTTGTAATCATTTTCCACAGACAATATTGTGCAGTAAGATATTGAGATTCGTTTTTTGGCTGGAGCAATTTTTTTGCAAGGTTTGTTCTGAAGCTGATTGATTTTTTTGCACAATTTGGAATGTTGCAGTATTGCTTTACTGGAACCCATTGTTTCCACGTTCCAGTCTTTAGTTTTTTGTGAGTGCATTCTATCAGATTCGGACAGTACAGACAAGGGATTACCTTTTCAGTAATTTTTCTTCCTGCATTCTGTTTTATCGTGTAACGGATTTGATTTATTTCAAAATGTCTTTTCATGATTGAATCCTCATCAGTTCCTCTTCCTTTTCTCTCAGTTGATCCAGCAAATTTTCTCTCCAGTTCGGAATTCTTGCAAGCGAGCCAGGGACGACCAGTTTCATCTTGATAGTGTCTATCTGTCCTTTGAGAATTGACTGTTTCAGCCAGATCTTCAGATTGGGCATTTTTTTCTCCTATGCGTATTTGATATATCAATCTGTCGGGTCACTTTCTTCTCCATTGTCCATTAACAGACCTTGCTTCAGATAGATAATTTCGCATGACAAAACCTGAATTGCCTCAGTCGGAGTACATTTTGAGTGCATGATTATCCAGTTCATTACAGAGAATAATTCCGTCTGATTTTCATTAAAGTTCGCTTCACTCATTTTAGCAAGTTCCCAATGAATAGAAATATCTGCCCGATTGCCTGAATTCCTTGAATTGCATATGGCGTTATGTGGTTTATCAATTTTGCAGTAGTCGGAATTGTGGAGACAAATATTGCTCCGATAATTCCTCCCACTATGAAAGACCCCAGACTCATTTCAGATTTTCTCCAGATATTTTTGGAATTCTTCTTCTGTAAACCAGTCAGACAACGGTTTTGATCTTGGCAAATCCCATGTAATTTTCCAGTCTCCAGAATCTTGTTCAAATTCTGCTGTTCCAGTAGTTCCTTTTGGGACTCCAGAAAATTCTTTGTTTGTTTTTATTTTCATTTTCATTCGCCTATCTTATGTCGGACACATTTTCTTTCGTCATATGTCAACAGGTTTCTTGCCTCTCTGAGTCTGTTCTGTTTCATTCTTATTTCTACTACTGTCATGTTTTCCTTTGAAGTTCTGTATTTCAATGGGTGACTTGCAGAAAACTCTTCTATCTCTTTTTCCAATTCTGCTATCTTCAGAGCAATTTCCCTCAGTTGTTTTTCCTTGCATTCCGTACTTTCAGACATTTTACTTTACCAGACCTAATCCGTCTCCACATAATGGACAGAAATTAAAGTGTTGATCGCAGTAAACGAATGCCCTTGACTTGTGACAAGTGAATGCAATTTTATCATCTTTAACTACTATGAAGTGGTTTTTGTCAATTATTTTTTTGTTCAATTCTTGCGTCTCCTTTTTCTCTCTTCTTGATGTAGTCGTTTATTCCCTGTACGCACACTCTAGACCATATCACTTCTGGAAATTTCTTCATCAGTTCCAGAGTTATATCGTCCACTTGAATTGTCAGATTTCTAGGCAATCTTCTTTACTCCATTTTTCAGACAAGTAACTTTCGTACATTTCCATGTATTCGAGATATTTGTTTTGTTCGCTGTCTGCAACTTGGGAGAAATATGCAACATATTCTTCATCATCTAGTAGTGCCTGCAAGGACATTAGCAAATCCCTATTACTGATTCTATTGTCTTTGGGCATTCGTTGAGTCCGTAGAAAATTATTGCATTTGTGAATAGCGAGATCATTGTGAATAACAAACAATCTATCTTATCAAACCGTATTTTCTGCTTCATTTCATTCGTCTTCTTGAATTATTCCCAGTTGGATTACTAGCGAATGTTCTTTTCTTGAGGTTTCCATTGTGTTGAGTTCTTCCTTAAATTGTCTCATTGTCTGCCTGATCTAGTTTTTTCAGCGTCATTTCTATTTTTCGTATGAGTTTTCTTTCTTTTTTGTGCATACTAATCATAGTAGTTCATGTAGCAATTTACGTTACAGAATGATTTTCCAGTGCTGTCTCTGAAGCGTAACTGGTCATGCTCTGTAAGATTCTTTTTACAGTCTGAGCAGTTTATCATTTCAATCATCATATCCCTTGTTTCTGAAATTGGAGATCATGGCTGTCAATACCTTGTGACCTATTTCGTTTATTTCGCTGTTTGTTAATTTCTTTTTTGCCATGCCTTTACTTTCTTTTGTTGCTACTTTGACAGAATTCACATTGATCCATTTCTTCCATGTCCTTTGCCTCAAATTCAAAAGTCTGGGAATATCCCTTGAACTGAACTATTACTCTCAGAATATTTCCATTGTTTACGATTTTTGATTCTATGATTTTTGGTTTTGTCATTGTTCAAACTCTCCAGAAGTAAATCCTTTAACTCTAATGAATTCTAGTATTTGTTCATAGATGGATTCATTTTCATATACCACCATATCACAAATTCCATTATCATCAGATAAGACTACAATATCATCTAAATTTATCATGTAATTTCCTAAATCATCTTTAGAGCCAAATTGTAAACATTTTATTGGATTTAGATTTTCTCTTAATTCCCAATTAATATATGTCATTTTTACCAGTCCTTTCTCAATGTTGTGTTTGATTCTTTTACGGTAGTGAACTTGTAAATTTCAAAGAATTTTCCTCTTCTGTTTTTGGATTTCAGTAATTTGATACATTGGTCTCTTGCTCGTTCTATTGCTTGAGGGTCTTTTGGTATTCCGAATATCTGTGCCAAAACGTCTGTGTCTGGTAGTGGTGATGTGCAAGAATCTGGACTGTCTCCATGATAAGCTGTGAATCTAATTGAATGGATTTCAGTCAATTCTCTATTTTCTCTATTGATTTTTTGACTAATTTTATGTCGTCTCCAGTGTAAGTATATCGTAGTTCGTGATATCCTTTTTTATGAATGAGGTAATCTTTTAGATCTTCAATATGATAGGATTCAAACATATTAGATTCTTGTAATATCTCTAACTGTTTGTTTCCTTTTTTTATAATAATCTGTGTTCTACTGTTTTGTGGAGATCCTCTTTTTTCATTATCTAAACGTGGAAATCTACCAATTCTCCAGCCATTAGATAATTTCAATCCTGTGTTAAAGTGTTCTTTAATTGAATCGCTAAGGTCTTGTTTTGTGATATTTGATTTAGATTTTTTATTCATTGTAGATCACTCACATTGTAAATATGAAAGGTTATTTTTGTGAAGTTTTGATTAACGAATATCTTTGTTCCTCTATTGAAATACTGTTTTGAGAATTTTACGTTATTTTCTTCAAGTATATTTATGAATTCATCAATTAGTTTTTTTTCTAGTTCGTTAGGATATTGACTGATTTGTTTTTTAGTATTATTCAATGTGTTTCACCAATTTATCTGTCTTCTTTTGCTTTTCCATGAATCTGTCTATTATCATGTTGTCCCATTCTTCCGTATCAAAATCGTCTGATTGAAATCCGTCGTCCTGTGCTTCTTGCATTATTTCTTCTCTGCATTCAGATATTTTGACAAATAATAGTTTTAGGTCTTGTTTTGTGATTTCAATCATTTTAATCTAGTCCTGTGTACTTCATTACTTTGTATCTTGGGTCTTTGACTACTGAATAATTATCTGTTCTATTGCAGATGTGAAAACCTCTGTCCATGTAGAATTTAGTTTCCTCTTCGTTTGGGTCTGGACTGTCTGCTTCGATTTCAGTATAGATCTGCCAATCAATGTTTTCTTTAAGGAATTTCACAGCCTCATCATAATCATTGAAGTCTTTATGCTCTGCATTTTTGAAATGTTCGTCAAATACATCAGTTAGCATGAATTCTGGATAAGTTCCAGCGTCTTCTTTGTTCATATTGTTTCTACTCCGTTGTATTCGTATTCTTCAGAAACAAAATGATTACAGTTGGGACAGAAAAACGGAATTATGTAAACTCCGTCAATTTTTCCAGATTCCATTTCGCCTATCTTTTCCATGTGGTCTGCATGATCACAGTCGTCCTTATCTTCAAATTCCGAGAGTTCGCTTTCAGATGAATGATATTCTTGGCTCATTTCTTAGACCTTTTTGCAGTAGTCTTCAAAGTAAAACTCATAATTTGGTTCTAGCCATTCGGATTCATTCCATTTTTTAGAATAGATTTCCTCTTCGATTTCTCCAGACCTTAAACCACCATGCGAATCTAGTTTGTCTATTTGATATTTTATTTCTGGAATGTATGTCATTATGTCATATCTTTGATTTTCGTCTGATTTGTTCCATATTTTTTCCAGTTCTTCAAGCGTGGTATCTTTGAATATTACATGAGCTGAATTTTCTTCTTGTCTCTTTAATTCTTGTTCTAGAGCATAGATTTTACTTTTCAGTTTGGCGTTTTTGTCGTCTTCCTGCTTCATTCTTTCGATTAGTTCTTTTGGGTTCATTTTAGATTCCCTTTATGAATTTCAGTTTTTCACTTTTACAACGATTGCACTCTGATTTTGGGGGGTCTAGTTTGATTTCCAGATCAGAATTAAATCCTTGAATTGTCCCACAGTCTGAGCATTCAAAGAGATAGTTTTTAGTTTCTTCTGTCAATTCAATTAAACTCAATTTCTTTTTGCTCCAGACTGATATTTTTTCCTGCAAGTTTCTCGGTCTCTTCTATGATTTTTAACATATCTAAAACGTCTTTTTTTGTGACTGTTCCGACTAATCCCATGTTAGATCCATAAAGCCAAATTTCATAGCTTGGGTCTGCACTCATTGAGTTAGATATTGGATTGTATGAAGTCTCTATGCTGTCATGTGAGAAATTAAATCTAAATGCACTTGATGGTATTTTTTCCCTTGTCTCGTTCTTCTTGAATCTGAATAATCTAGTTGATCTTTGTCTGACTATTCCTTTTGGGATTTTTGGTAGTTCATTTTCTTCTAGAGCCATTTTATTTGCCTCTATTCCATGCTGGACTTTCTGGATAGTTTCTTTTGTAGAAATCATATTCATTTTTCCATATTGGATTATCTTCTTTGGTCGCAAGCAAACTGATTAGATATCCTTTGTTTATCGGGTTTGTGTCTAGTGTATGCAGTAATGTATAATCGTCGTCTTCTTTGATTTTTCTAATTGCTCGTTCTTCTTTTTGTTTCTGTTCTAGTATTGCCTTTTGTTCTTGTTCGATTATTTGGTAACGTTGTATTCCTGTTATGGTTGCTGTTCTGCATTCGTCTTCTCTCAAGAATTTTGTTTCAATTTTGTCTAGTTTGGTTTCTGAGGTTTCGTTTCTCTGATAGAATTCCTCTTTTGCTTCTTGTCCTTGGATTATTCTGTTATAATCTGCAAGCCTTTGTATTATTAGGTCTAGACCTGAGATAGTTTCCTGTCTTCTGTCTTCGATTATTTTATCAATGTCTTCTATTTTCAGTTGACTTTGAGTCGTAATTGTTTTCCAGTTTCCATTTTCTCTTGTTGTGTGATAATCGGTTTTTGCCAGAGTGAATATATGATCTAAATGTCCTTTTCTTGCACTCACTAAAACCAGTTCTAAGAGATTTTGTAGGTCTCTATTAGAGATTATTAATTTTGTTTTGCTTAGTTGTTTTGACATTTTTAGATTTCCTCTTCTTTTATTATTACTGCGTTGTCTGTGTTGCACTTTGGACAGTTCGGGAACGTCTGCATGGTTACTTCTATTACTGGTTTTGTGTTTGGAATGATTATTACTCTTCTTTGTGGGTTGCATTTATCACAGTCTGGAAACATCATAAAACTGTCTTCATTTGCCTGATGATATCCCCTCATAGATTCTATTTTCAGGTCTCTTCTTGTAATTTCTTTTCTGTCCATAAATATTGCTAAACTTTCCATTTTTATCAGTCTTCCTTTAATTTTCTAATTGCACAAAGATTCTATGGTTTCGCCATTTTTTGGATAGACAAATAAAACTGTCGTGGCTCCACATGATTTTGGATTTGCTGGTGTTAAGGTGTGATTGAATTCCATTTCTATGCGACAGTTATCTAAATTAAATTTAGAAACTTGGTATTCTTTCAAGTTTTTTCCTTTTCCTTGTTGGACGATTATTGGCTTGCCTGTCTTCTTGAGTGTTTTCTTATACCATAAAATTATGGGTTCTTGTGACATTTTTAGATTTCCTCTTTTGGATTTTCGTAGATTGACAGAATTATATTTTCTATCTCCAAAAAGTTGTCTTCTTGCATTTTAATTACGTCTGAAATAACAAGCGTTTCCAGTTAAACCAGTGCTTGATCCGTCATAGGTTCCAACGACAGATTCCCAACCGTCCATGATTACAACTTGTTCTATCCAATCAGAGTAAGTTGTAACTATTGGGTTTATTTTTCCACTGTTTATTCCATCAGTATAAAAATACTGGTATTCTGTATCGTCTTCGAGTTCTCTTATTATTTTTCCGTCAATGTCTGAGATATCCCTTAAAATATAATATTCTTGGGTTCCTATCTCAATTCTTAATCCGTCACAGTCATAAACCTCATCTTCTTTTATTGTGTGAATGTCTGCAAGGGTAAAATTTTCAGACTTCATAAACTCTTTAACTAGTTTTTTGTCTTCTTCGTTCAGATCATCAAATTCATCTTGACAAATACTTTTAATTTCTGGGTCTGCATAGAGTTTCTTTTCTAGTTCGTTTTTTGTGATAAATGCTCCGTAACTATCAAAAATTACCTTATCCACAGAAAAATTATTTTCTGCTCTTGTTGGGTGTTCATAGTAACAGAGATCAAAAAATAAGTGAATGTCTGTGTTTTCGTGGTTGATTCCTTTTCTATAATCTTCTTGTGTCTGCATAGTAAAGCCTTTTGATCTTAGCAAATTGGCTACTAAAACCTCTAATTTATTCTTCCATTTCAAACAGACAGCGTAAGATTTTGTCTTTTTTGTTTTTGTGTCTGAATGGTGTATGAATTCTTGGGTTCGTTTTGCTACTTCCAAAAGTTCTTTATTTGTTCCAGAATTTACGATTTTCAGAATTTCCGTCTCAGTATATCCGACGATTTCGTGATTTTCATAACCTTTCATTTTTCTAGGCATTTTATTTTTTTCCTTTTTTTAATGTCTGCTTATTTCAGATATCGATTAAGATTTGATAAAATCTCAAATTGTCTTTCTCTGATTTCAGAATATTTTTCTTGGTTCATTTTTAGATTTCCTCTTTTCTTCTTATTGCTTCGCAGTGATAACAGTCCCTTTTAATTTTAAAACCTACACAACTACAAGCGACGGTTTTAGAATTTGCATTGAATGAGACTTCATAAACTGAATCTGTCGAGCCATAAACCAAATATGTCGAATCGTCTATTTTTTGGAGTCTGTCGGCTTCAAGTAATTTTTGAGCCTTTTTGACTGTCTTTAATGCTAGGGACACACTAACCACTAGAATTTTTTTCTTTGATTTTAAAATAAATTATTTTTTAATAGTTTCCTCCTTTAATCAAATTTGCTTCACGTTGAGCTTGATCTATATGCCCAAAACGAGAAACTCCAAAAGCCCATAAAGCTAAATGAGTTCCGTTATTTTTTCTCATGCTTGTTACTGCTTTTGGTTTCACTAATGCTTTCTCATATCTAACGAATGGATCATTAGAAACAGGTTTCTTAAAAAATACTGTTCCGTATGTTCCTTTTTTTGTTGCGTCTGAAAATTTTTGCATAGCAAGTAATTATTTTGTTTTTATTTAAAGATGGTTGCTAGTGGAAGTATCGGTTTTATGGCTGGACTCACATAAAACGGATAAAAAAAATTCAGTATTGCTTAACTTCCTTTTCTTCTTCTTGTCTTCTTCCTCTTCTTGTCTTCTTCTTGTCTTCTTCCTCTTCTTTTTGGAAGTGTGTTAAACTCACTTCCATTTTGAAATTAATTGATTTGTGTTTTTTGACTTGGTTTTCTGTCCTGCATGGTTGCGTTTTGTCACTGTTTAGAGTTGTTAAGTACTTCCGTTCTGGTCGGGTCGGGGGTCGATTTGTATTTGTCGAACTATTGATTAGTTAACTTACATACATTATTTTTCCTCTTCTTGTCTTCTTCCTCTTCTTGTCTTCTTCCTCTTCTTGTCTTCTTCCTCTTGTCTTCTTCCTCTTCTTTTTGGAAGTGTGTTAAACTCACTTCCATTTTGAAGTTTGGAAGCATGGTTGTTTTACGCTTGATTTTTTTGATTTAGGTATAAAGTTCGCTTCCAAAGTTCGCTTCCTGTTTGAAAGTATTAAATTCACTTTCAAATCAAATTAAAATTACATTGGTAATAATCAAAACTATTTTCATAGGTTGTCATAGTACTATTAAAGCAGGATAAAACATTAGTTCAAATTGCTTCTTTTATTTGCAGGCTTTGGATTCCTGGTCCTAGAAATATGGTCCTACGGTTCTCGGTCCTAGAAATCTTCTTTTCTTCTCTTCTACCTTTCTCTTCTTTTATTCTTCTTCTTGTTTTTTTATAAAATCATCATATCAGTTTTGCAGACAAAAATGTGCAGACGATCAAAAGTACTTTTCGCAGAATTCGACTCCAATGCTCCAGGTATTGTCTCCGAATTTCTCGTTTTCTCGTATCACTCCACGTTCTTTGAGGTCTCCTACAAAGACCTTGAGTATCTCATGTGGATTTCCAAAAAAGACAACATCATTGTCTTTCAGGTTTTTGATAACTTCAGTTGATATTGATTCTCCCTCTCCATTTCCTTTTCCTGGGAAAAACCTAGAGAATGACTTGAATCTCTCCTGGGCAAATTTAACGTGGAATAATGTTCCACTGTTAGGATCAATCAGTCTCAAGTGTTCTCCCATTTCGTTTTTGAATCCAGGTAGAATAGTCAATGGTCTCCCTATCTCTGCATATGCAGACTGGACAAATTTCGCTATGTGTTTTGCACTACTAAAAGTAATGTCTCCTATTTGGTTCATGATTGTTTATGGGGAGGATTTTTTTTCATTCCGTTTGGTGTTACATTCTCCAGGATTTTTGCTTTTCTTACACATTCGGTTCTGAGATTCTTTTTTGCCATAGAAATTGCACTTCTGGAAAAACCGTATTTTCTAATTATCCAGCCATTAATTTCTGTCATATCGGTTATTCCCATGTCAACTAGTTTGTCCAGAGTTCTCATGATAAAGAGCCTGTCTGTTTCTTTTGGTAGTCTTTCAATTCCCTCAAAGAATTTGTTGCTCAACTGAACTATCTCCTTTTTTCTTTTGTATTTTGGAAACTAAGATTACTCCGATTGTTCCTATTCCACCAATTAAAATATCTTGTACTGCAATCATCATGAACATATTATAGCGTTCTTCCTTTAATCCAGGTAATTCAATTTCGACTCCTCTGCTCAAATCTCCGTTTTCCAGGAATTGTAAAGTAAGATCTTCGTCACTTTTGTTAATTACTATGAAGTTAGCATTTGGTTGGTTCTTGTCTTTGTCCATAATGAAATTATTGTTGCTGGAGTTGTAAAATGTGTAGGACTGTATTTCGTTGGATAATGGCAAGTCAATATAATAAAGTCCCAGTTCTTCATCAGTCAAATAATTAAAATCGACGACCAGATATCCACCAATAGCACACACACAGATTATGACAAGCGAAAAGATATCTGGTCTCATGTTTTTATTGTCAAACTAGTTATTTAAAAGACTAGTACTATGTCGCCATTCTTGAATTTTTCAATGATTTTCTTTTCTTTTTCACAACTATAACAGTTTGAATCACACATTGGTTTTTAGATAAAATTGAGGTATTTAGCGATTGCTGGAATGCTGGATATCGCAATTGCTGATAGAATTACAAATAGGCTCTTCTTGTTGAATGAAATTTTTTGTATTGGTATTGTATTGTTGGTTTTCAACACGCTTGACCAGGCTTGCAGATTTTGTATGTAAAGTGGTGTCCAGGATTTCTTTCATTGAAGATATACTGATCATTCCAATAATCAACCAGGTAATTGTCTTCAGTAACGTCATAGAGATAAACTGGAATGTTAAATGAGAATGGATAGTCTGTTCCCTCTGCGATTACGATTTTGTTTGAAAATTGCAACTGGTCAACTGGTCCACCTGGGGTCTTGGAGGCTACCAATTCTCTGCCATTACTCAAAGAGTCTCCAGTAAAGTACATTCGGACAATTACATTATCTGTTGTTCTTAACAGATTGTTTTCCACCAAACTTGCCAATGACATTAGTTTTGATTCTGCACTGAATAACATCATGTCCGTAAGGCTTGCCTGACCTACACAAAACCATTGGTAATGAATTACTGCTGGATCGTGTTTTGCTGTAATGCCAAAGAAATTCTGATTTCCATTCCAGAGTTTTACATCATCACTGAATGATTCTCCAGTTCCAGATCCTACAAATTCCACTTTCAAATTACAAACTCTCCCTCCTGTATCTTTTGCCAGGTTGCCTACGTCTTCTACTCCTGGAGCTACCTGGTCATTTTGGGATTTTTGTTGCTCGTCCAAAGTTTCTGCAACTTTGTCAAAAGCGTCTGAAAATAAAGAATAAGCAACAATACCGAAAATTAACAAGAATCCGATTCCAACTAGTCCAAGTATAATTCCCATTATTCTACACCTTTGGATAATCCAGGTATGATTCTTAACTGTTGCCCTTGAGTCTGATTATCGTATTCTTCTGTTTCTCTGTATTCTGTTCTTTCAGTTCTTGGCTCGTTTGAGACCATTGTATGTGAATTGTGAGTGTCTGTTTCATCAGATTCTACAAACACTGGTTTTCCTTTTGTGTCAAATCCTGCAAATCTTTTGTTGCTTGGCAATTTATGAGTGTAATAAGTTTCTCCAGTTATCGGATTTCTAACTTTTCTCTGGTTCATAAATCCCTCTGGAAATATCATTGACGTTCCTTTTCCTGTTTTTAGTTTGTCATATGAATCGCTTGCCCTTTCTCTTGCTTCTACTGTTTCTTTTGGTAGTGTAGGCTTGTCTCCATCAGGTATGTCTGAGAGTGTTCCGAATGCAGAATCTTTTTTTACGGACCTTAGTTTGTCCAAACTTGTTTCAGACATTTTTATCTGATTTGTTGCCCTTTCAATGTCGTCGTGGAATTCCTTGTTGATGTTTTCCAGGTCTGCAACTTGTCTTACCAAATCATTTAGCATTCGTGTGTTCTCATGATTGATTTCTGGAATGTTTGATTCGCTTTTTCTCAACTCTTCTATTTTTCTTTTCTTTTCCAACATGAGATTTTCATTTTCGTTAATTGTCGTGGTTGCTCTTTGGATATCCTGCTTTGCAGAAACAATAATAGAGTTTATCTTTGCTTGCTCTTCACTAAAGAATTCTGCAAGTTTTTCCTTTTGTAATTTTTCAAAATTCCTGGGCAAACTTCCTCCTCGTGGATTTACTTCGTTTAATTTATCCAAGATTTTAGGATCGTTCTTTGCTTGTTTTAGCATTCTTCTTCTTGTTTCAATTTCATCAATTATTGAATGAATCTGCTCTTTTCTCTGTCTCTCTTTTTTGTCGATTTCTGCTTGCTGTAATCTCTTGCGTCTTTGTTTTTCTTCATGGCTTTCTCTTACAGACTGGTTGCGTTCTAATTGTCTTGTAATCAGTCGGATTTTGCTTTCTTGTTGAGTACTGTGAATTGGAGTTCCTATTGAAGATAGAATTTCTCCGTCGTTGTTGTTTACTTTGAAAACATTTCCTGTTTTCTTGTTTGTTAGAAATCCCATTTAACCCACTAATCCTGGAATTGCAGAGAATTGTGATCCCATGTGGTCCTTGCTTCCATGACGAACAGAATCCACTTTTTCTGGAGAAATACGATTAGTGTTAAGTGCATGAAGTATTGATAGTTCTTTTCTAATTCTAGCGTTGCTTTCTCTTACTGCCTTTTCTTTTTCCAGTACTTTTTCTCTCTGGAGTTTTTGTTGTCTTATTCTTTGAAGTCTTTGCTTTTCTTTTTCGAGTTCCCTATGGAGTCTAACTGTCTCAGATATTTTGTCGTCTTTGATTATAATGTCTCCAGAGTTTTGACGTTTTTTTGAATTGAAAACTCTACCGTCTTTCCTGGTCTTATACACACATCTTCTTTATATGACTAGTAAATAAATTATTTTAATCATAGGTTCTGGGTAGGATTCATCATCATCATTTGTTTTTCGTGTCTTTCCTGGATCTGATTGTAGGACGTAAGCAAGTTAACTATTCTGTCTTCAGTCTCAGTTTTGAGAATCGTGTTGGCATAGTGGACAACGTGGACAAGATTAGGCTCCACAAGTGCATTGAATACAATTACTAGGTCGTTCATGATTTTGTCCAGTTGATTTCTTGTGTTGATTCTGGGTCTGTTACGAACATTGAGTTCAAAAATATGCAACATATTAAACCATTGTTGAGGGATTTGTGAATAATATTCCATCAGGTCCTTATTTGCATTGTATGGAGAATGTGGATCTCTGTATAATTTTTTTCCAATGTCCTTTATCGAACTCAGTATTCCTTTTCCTCCAGTTCCGTCTGGACCTACTGGGACAGGCATTTGAGACAGATTAGGCATTGGCATTTCGTGACGGTAATCATCTTGTCTCATGTATGAAACTACTTTTGGGAATGCCCAGAAAGATCTGGAAATAGGTATTGTAAATGACTTGAATGTTTTGTGCTGTGCTAGTTCAAACTGCCAAGGAACATCAATAGGTTTTCTTACTTTGGTTCCGTTAAAGTCAATTTCATTATACAGTGGAGTCTCCTTTGCAAAAAACTCTGTGAATTCCAAAAGCATTTTTTCCAGGTGTATTTCATCTAAATCCAGTTTTCCGTTTTTCTGAGAAATTGCATTTACAAGATTTTGGACGTTTGCCTTGTCCAATGTTTCAAGAGATCCAGGATTAAAAACGCTCATGGCTGGACCTGATTCTCCTTACTGCTTTTTGATTCGCTCTTCTTTTCCAACATCAGATACAAGACAAAGAACATAATTCCTCCTCCAGCCATTAATGTTAGCATTCCAGAAACGTTGAGACTTGGAATCATATCAGGTAACAAGGCACACATACCACCTACGAAAAATACTGCCATGAGAATTCCAATGAGACTGATCTTTGGCATTGTTGTATCTTTTTTTCTATATCCGATAATCGGGTTTGTGTATGCAAGGTGTCTGTCATGTTCTCCCTCTTTGTAAATGTCGGATATTTCTACGTCTTTGTCCAGGAGCAATTTTCTGAGTCTTTCGATTTCTTTTCTCAGTGGAGCTATCTCCTGCCAGTTCTCAGCAATTGTTCTCAGGTATTCGCTTGTTGTTGCGTCTCCTTGTGCATTTGCCAATTTCTGCAAATTCAAAACTACCTGAGTGCTGTCATTTAATTTCATAGTTGTGAGAACTTTTGGAATTGGAACTAGGTCGTAAACATCTACGTCCCTGTTTACCATTGGTTGATCTGGTAAGTATCTGCTTTGTGAAAAACAGACTACATTTCTGTGTTTCATTCTGAATGTAGGACTAGTGATGGATCTTTCGCCTTTTGAATCCAGCCATGAGAATTCGTTTGATTCGAGATTTACTGGAGATAAAATAATAGAGTCTTTACCTCCCTTGAGATCGAATGCCTCGTCATAATCAGTAATTCTAAAGTCATAAACAAACAACAGTCCTCTTTCAACTCTATCTCTGAAATCCTGTATGTTGTCTGCAACGTCTTTGTAGTCCAATGATTTCAGCATTTCATATTCTGCGTCTGTAATGAAATAATGGTTTGACAGATTTCCTTTTATTGTCGTCAATCCTTGGACTGTAATTTTGAATGCTCCAAGTGGCTGTCCGTCTCCTGCATATGATGTAACGTAACGATAAGTTCTGATTAATGTGAATGCAATTGCAACAATAAAGATCAGCAATAATATTGGATAAAGAGAATCAAAGAATACTTCAGTAATACTCCTGGTTTCACTTTCGGTTGATGGCTGACCAAACAATGACGCTATGAAATTTATAATGTCTTCACGAATTCCCATTATTCCTCAACTTCCTTTCGTGGGTCGAATTTTTCATTTGTAGATGAAAGAATAGACAGAGCCTTTGACCTTGTGTATGCATCCTCATTTGCTGTCTGCACATATGCAGAGTTTTGTAATGTGTATTCTTCGATCAGTTCTTTATGACCAGATAGTTTTTTTGCATAATAATCAATATAGTATTTTTCATCTTTGATTAGTGGTTCTTCTTCTTTTCTGAAAATTACTTCTGTTGCTTTCTTTTTGTGTTCTTCAAATTTGTTTAATAATCCAAAATAACGTGGTTTTTTCTTTGCCTCTTCAAGATGTAGTATGTCTGGTTTGTGCTGTCCGTCTCCGAGATATTCTTCTTTATAGAGTTTTTCATTTTCTTCTTTTTGTTTTAATTCTTCTTTGTGTTCTTTCAGCATATGTACGTTCCAGTCCTGGACGAATCCAAATTTCTGTTCGCAGAATAGACATTTGTTTTCTTCAATCTGATTGTGTAGTGTTTCTGGTCTCGATATTCCGTCGTCTCCAGTGATTGTGTTTTCTTGTTTAGTGGTCTTTTGTGCTTGGTTGAATTTTTGAATATCGAGTATTGCAGAATTTATTTTTACTGTAAAAAGTTCTATGAAGTTGTCAATCTTTTCTTTTGCCTCTATTCTAAATTTATCCTGGTCTAGTCTGTCCTGTTTTGACAGCATTAGCATTCTTGCTCGTTCTTGTGCAAGCAACTGTCTTTCAGTATTCATTCCTTTTTTGAGTTGTTTGTTGCCTCTTGATTGCATACCGTTTGAAATTATTAATGATATGATCAGAATTACTCCAATTGCATTTACAATATTGTTGGAGTCTTTTGTTGCTGTTACGGATTTTACAAGTGTGTTTATTTGGTCTCCAACTACTGCAAAATTTTCTTCCTGTATCTTGTCTGCTGTTTCCAGGATTTCTTCTTCAGTGAAAATATGTGGAGCCTCCCTGACTGAAATATAATAGATAATGCAAAAGTCAAAACCAGTTCGATAGACTGTCTCACTTAGAAATTCCACATTGTTTGCCTGGTATGAAATTGTAATAGGTCTTGGCTCTACTGCTTCCACTTTGTATGAAGTTTTTACTGTAAATTTCCAATCGTCGATTGAATCAGTGTAGAAATTTAGAATTGTCGGGCTTTCTGGTTCCTCGTATTCTGCTCTGTCCAAGTGCCACCTGGAGTCTGGATTTTGATGTTCGTCTTCTATTGAATTTTTAATTGCTGGATCTCCAGTCTGAACTATTCTGAATGGAGCATATGCTTGTTCACGAAAAGATTTTACAATACAGCCTTTTTCATCTTCGTCAACCAACTGACCGAATGCAATTGGAGTAATCAATGAGGCGATTAACACAATTATTAGAAAAGATACAATGATAACTTTCGTTAGTTTGTTCACAAAAAAAATACTAGAATCTGATTTAAAAGACTAGTACTATGGAGGGTTTGAGGAAAATTTGTATAGTGTGTATGGTTTTCCTGCCTTATTTGGACTTGGAGCTGGAGCTGAGAATTGATATTTGCCACTAGGAAGTTTTTTGCTTTTTACTTGTGATGATGGAATTTTTACTTTCTCTCTTTTTCCAACATCATAGAATTCAATGTCTCCAGAATTTGATGGTCTGTTTTCTCCAATTGGGACCTTATTCCCATTGATAGTTCTCATGTTCTACACTTGCCTACTGGATAATTAAACATTTTTTATCAGTAGCAATTTGCTGTAAACTCCTATTGTGACTATTGCCATGATAGTTATTGACAGGATCAGTTCTGGAGGATAGACTCCTTTCAGATAATGTGCTGTGTAAAAATGCCAAGTTGTCAACAATGTTGCAAGCAAAAGAATCCCAGTAAGTATGTTTTTTTTAACCATTTGATCACTTTAGATATTTTTCTGATTCTATTTCTGGTTCGACTGTTTCTATTGCTTCCTCATAAAATGAATCAATGAAATCTTTTGGTTGTTTTTTCAGCCAATTGGAAATTCGTTTTACTTTTGCTTCTTTTGTTAGTTCTTCCTGGTGTCTAAGTTTTCCCTTGATTAATTGTGACTGGTCCTTGAATATTGAATCTACACATTCTGTAAAATAATGCCCAGGAACTAGACCAGCTAGTTCTTTCTTTGCTTCTTGGTTTACTTTGGTAATTTCAATTCCAGGAAGTTTTGAAAGTTCAATGCAATATTTGTTCAGATAATTTTTAGGGTCTCTAATTGCCATTTCTCGGTATGTTTCTTCTAATTGGGACACTGAGTTTTAGTTGCTTTGGACGTATTTAATTATTGCCTCGAGACCTTTGAGATGAATCATGGGGTCTGTCATTAGCATATCTTGGTCGGTTAGAATTAGTTTTCAGACGCACTCTAACCTATGGATTATTTGGTTTGGTGATTAATAAGTTAGAGTATCAGACTTTGGTTTTCTTCATCTACTCTATTGGAATGGCTAGCAAAGAAAAGCAATTAACTTCAGGCATTGATTCATAAAAATATTACAGACAAGGTAGGTTCACACATTGAGTAGTTTGTGTTTGACTCTATGGATCGTCCTACTTGTCTGTTTGTAAAATGGTCAAGTTTTACTTAAGCAAGACTATTGACTGTTCTGCCATATGTTTTCTTTTGCGTGTATGTGTGTGAGTTTTTTTCTCCCCCTCCCATACCATAAAACCCCAAATACAGGAATCCAGAAAAGTCTGTGCCTGGAGTCCAGAAATAAATCATGGTATGGTTGTGCATACTTTGTTTTTTTTTATTTATTTGTGGGAGAAAATATTTTTCTAATTATGTGTGTGAGAAAAATAAAAATGGTAAAAGGCTATTTGCCTAATATTGGATTGTTTCTTGATATCCATTGTTTGCCACCGTCTCTAAACTTGTAATACGTTCCCTCTTCTGAAGTGAACATATCCAATGCTCGTCTTATGGAGTTTTGAGAGGCATGACCCAATCTTTCAAAACAGAGATAGGTAATGGAGTCCACTGTTGATTTGAACGGTATCTTATCAGTCTCTTTGAATTTTGTTGCAAGATATTCAATTGTTATCTTTGCAAATTCAGAGTTGGAATAAATTTCCTCGTTGTATTCCCTGTTCTTTTCGTCTTCTATCTCTACTGCATTCTCTTGAAAATCTACTGTGTAGAGTTCTGGAATTCCAAACGCTTCATTGGTTCTCAACTGCTCTAATGCACGTTCTTTCATCTTTGGCTCGAATCGTTTTTTACTATTACACATCTTATGAGCAAGCACTACATTCTCAATTCTATTGTCGTATTCCTTGTCATTTAGATGGTCGTGTTCTTCTGCTAATGGGTTCTGCATACCATTCATTGTATGCTGTTCCATTAGGAATGGTGTTTCACAGTAATAACAAATATGACCGTAATGTGCTATTAGTCGGGGTCTCCAGTTACGCTTTTGTTTCTGTGATAGTCTATACGTTGCCATATGTTTTCATTTCTCCTATTCTTTTCTTAATGAATCTTGTCCAAGAATCTTTACTAAAGTATCTAATTGCCAGATATCCGTTTACAGATATGAATTCGGTAGGCTTGCCATTCTTTTCAAAGTTGATATATCCTCCATTGTCTTCTGGGTTGTCCCAGTCAATGACTGGTTCAATCTCTATTCCTTTATGGAGGTATTTGATTACGTTCTCATAAAAGAATGGAGGTCTTACTGTATTGCCAGGAAGTATTCCCAGGATATCTAGATCATGTTTGAGCCATTGTTCCAGACTCTTTTCAAGGGTCTCTTTATGCAGACTATGTGGGTCGTTCCACCATATGCCAGTAGGTTTTTTCTCATTGGGTAATAGCCAGTCCTTTTCTAGTGCATTGTCTTTGATGGTATAATAGTCAAGGCATTTGCTGTTTGATTTGAGTACTCCGTTTACTTCATACTCTCCAGCGAATACGTCCAGGTCACATACGATATCATGTCTCTTACATAATGGATAATAGATTCTATCAGGTGTTCCAAAATCATCATCTACTGCACGTTTCATTTTGTGTCGTGGAATAGTTGCAGAAGTATTATCCACTTGCTTTAGTTCGTCCATGATTCATCAGTGATCTCTGTTGTGATCAAATTATTAAGTCTGATACTTTCTTCTGCATGGGCTATGTGCGTGTAATTGGTATTCTTAGTCTCTTAAAGAGACTTTAGTTAGGAGGATTTTTTTTTCAAAGTTGAAATCTAACAGGATCACATCACACATATTCTATAAGGAATTTGTGTTGTGATGAGATATTTTAGGCGTGAATTGGTCCAAAATATCACACATGAGATCACAGAACATAGGCATAATTAGGCACGAAATCCAACGTGAGATTTATTGTGATATTGGCTTTGTCTGTGTATTTAGGTTGTCATATGTCTTTTTCCAGCGAGGGTAATACGTCGATAGCCTTTCTGAAGACATTGTTTGGAAATCTAAATGGTAGTTGATCTTTCCCTCCGTCTGCATTGTTGCCAGGCGTTTTAGTATCTGCTCGTTGTTCAGTCGTCTCTTTTGTTTCTCTGGGTCCTTGAGGTCTCTAACAATTGTATAGATTAATGCAACGTCCTGGTCCTTTGATTTTGCCTTGCCTACTTCTTTTTCCTCTTTAACCTTGGTGTAATCATGATCAAAGTGAATGCCAGATTTTTGCCAGAATCTATGCCAGGGTTCCTTATGCAAGTGTCGGCATTTTCTCACTCTTTTTAGATGGATCTCTCCAGATATCCAAAGATAGTGGTATTTTTGGTCCAGTTTTTCTATCCTTGGATAGTTTGATCGGTTGATTATTTCTCCCTTAACTTTGCCATATTTTTCCACTACTGCATGACGAATGTTCTTTAGTAAATCAAAAAAGTTCTTCTTGTCGTCTCCTCCCAGGTCGTCATTATACCTCTTGAAAACCCATTTGTCTGCTTGGGACCTTATAGCGTCTTCTACGTCATTGTTTCTCTGCCAGTCTGCAATCCAGTCAATTTGTGGGTGTCTTGCCTTTCGGATAAAGTTGAAAAATGCTTTTTTTACAGATAAAGATTCTCCAGTTTTGTCTCCTTTGATTGATCTTGACGGACAAATTTCTCCCAATTCTCTTGTAACTACCATTATTCTATGATGATTTCTTTTTCTGGGTCTCATAAATTTTCTAGGAGTTCCCTTTGGCAAACCTACGTCTTCTGGTTCCAGACGCAGATAATATTTGTCTGCAATACCCACAAGGTTTCTAACTATCAATTCCAGGGTCCAAAAGTATTGTCTTTCGCTTGCAAACATCATTCGGTTTAGGACAAAAATTCTTCCATTTGCTGTGCAATTTAATATTATTTTTACCAGTTTGTCAAGGGCTTTTTGGTTGGCTTCGGTCTCGTATTCTGCCTTGGAGTTGGTTACTGGAGGTATTGTTTCAATCTCCAAAAGTTTCTTTTTGAATGGAATTCTTGGAGGATAGACAGAGTTGAAAATCATATGATTGATTGCATATGGGAATTGTTCATACCATTCTTGTTCTGTCATTTGTCTTGAATTGAAAAAATCCACTTCTTTTTGGTCATAAATTATACTCTCCTGGGCGATTAAAGTAATGGGAATTCTTATTGGGTTTTCACATTCTGGGTCTTCGCTTGGAAATACCCAAAAGGCATTCTCTAAATTATCGGCTCCATGCAAATCCAAAATGGTATAGCCTTTGAGATAAGCTTCTTCTGCATATGATTCTAACAAGTAGGATTTTCCCTCTCCTCTCATGGCAAGACAGCCTATGAATTGTTGCCTGTTCTCTTCTACAACTTGATCAGTCTTTGGTTCCTGCTCTGTGTCCATTCGGAACCAATATGGTTTATTCATGGTCATTCTTCTTCAGGTTCTTCCGTTTCTGTCTCAAAGTTGTATGGTCTGTCTCCGTCTTCTACTTCAGGTATTTTTGAAGTGTCCACTACGTTTTGACCGAAATTGCCCAGACCGTTTGCAAATAATGACTCCAGATTTTCTTCCTGCATTTCTGCAAATAATATCAAATTATGAATATCTATTGTCAATGGATTCCAGTTATCCAGGAACTTTTGTTTTAGAATCTTGATGGTTTTCCAGTAGTAGTTTCTTCCTACTTGATATGTTTTTTTCACTTTGGAGCTGAGGTCAGTTGGCGTAAATTTTGCAATCATTTTTCCCTTGTGGAGATAAAACATATGTCCCTCTCGGATCAATGTGTCAAAATCCATTCCCTCAAATGCCAGATATAATGGAATTGACTGTGTGATTTGAATCAATAATGTCGCTTCTTTGATTCGTCCAACTGGTGTCATGTTGTCAAGTGATGGTAAAGGTATTACTTCAAGCAAATGGTCTTTGTGATTTATTTTTGTTCTGTCATAATGGAATTTCTCAGAATTTGGAATGAAGCGTCCCTGGTAAAATGGGTCTCTTTCTCTTGTTATAAAACAGCCTCCGTCCCAGATTTGTTTTATGTTGTAAAGATGTACTGGGTCTAGACCGTATTTTTTTTCTGAGTTTGGATTTACTTTTGTAAGATCTATTGTTCCTTTTTTTATTGCGTTCTCTATTTTTATTAGTTCGTTGACAGCTCCCTCACATTGAGAGAAAAAATTATGCCAGTCTGTATTGAACTTGAGAATCGCCATGCTGTTTTTCATATTCTCGGAATATTTGCTGGAGTATGGAAGTACTTTGGAAACTGAAAAGTCCTTACTTTCTTGACTTGACATGATCTCTCCTTGCACAATAGAAAGCAAGTCCTAACCAAATACTCCCTAATCCAATTCCGATTATAGTGTATAACAGTAGTTCTTCCATTATGCGTCCCTGATATTTGCGTTTGATGGCATGATTGATTCTACAATGTCTTCTGTTCTTTGTGTCGTCATTGGAGATACACATCTACTCATTAGTCTTGCTAAGCGTACTAGTTCTCTTGCACATTCTTTTCCATTTTTGCTTTGTAATGAAACATAGATTTCCTTGTAATTTCCAAAGAGTGTTTCCTTTTGATATCCTCCCTCAACTAGGTTAGTGATAATGTCGTTAACTTCCCATGCCATTTCATATACAATTATAGAGTAGAAATCTTGTTGTTGGAATTCCAGTTTTTGGTCTTTATCAAAGTCTCCAGTCTTTTTTCCTAGAACTATGTTGTCCCATGCGTCCATAATTTTTGCATATAATTCGTTTGCTCTGATTGAAGTCATTTCTTCTTCAGGGCTTGTGTTGTTTCCTACTGTATCGTCCAGTTCTATTGCAGAGTCAGTTTTTATTAATTCCTTTGTTTGTTCTTCCAGTTCCATTTTAAATATCTGTTCTTTTTCAAATATCTCATAATCAATTGTCATGAGTTCCATTTTTCCTAATTCGTTTTCCATAAGTAGTGAAAAATTGTTTGTGAAGATTGATTTTGCAAATACGTTGCTTTTTACTTTTGGGTCCCTGAAAACTTCATAGATAGGAATCAGTCTGCAATCTTTGGTTATTTTGTATTCTTGTAATGTTTTTGTATCTGGTAGTATGTCATTTACTATTTTAGATAATAATTTTGATTTAGGGTGTTCCTGGAAATCCATATCATAAATGATTGACAATGAGAATAATAATCAATTTGGATTTAAAAGAGTAGTGCTATTTGCTTTTTCTAGTTTTTGGTCTGGAATTGTGCCTCAATGCGTTCTCTCTTTTTGGTTTTCTTTTTCTTCCTAAGATAACAGCAAGGACCAATAGACCGATTATCAGTAGAACTAGTTGCTGGAGGTTAAAGTCGAAGCCTGTTGTTACCTGAACTGTGAGTCTGGAGTCAAAACTAATGTCTTCTCCGTTTGATTTTGCGAATATCTTAACTGGAATGTCATATTCTGCCTCACTCCAGATACAGTTTGCAGTTTGTTCTGTTTCACATATTTCTGCTGGAGCTTCCAATACATATGGAATATTTGAGGTCTGGTTTCCAGTTCCAAGTGATTGGAATTCAATTGGCTGTTGGAATGCGAATTTCAGACCTGTTGATTCGTCTGCAATTATTTCTTTGATTAGCAAGTTTGTGTCTCCTTGCCACACAATTTGCAATAATGCTTTTTTTGTCTCTCCTGGAGCAATTATTTCCTTGTTGGTCTGGAACAAACTCAATGCACTGAGACCTATTTTTTCTGGAGGAGGCTGGAATTCTTCTGTCATGTCTTCTTCAGGTATTGTGTTTTTTATGTTTTTTACTGGACTCGTTCCACCACCACCACCACTTCCACCGCCACTTTGCATAGTCAATGTTGTGAATGTGCCAGATTGACTCCAATCGCCATACGTTCCATTATAAAATACATTTCTCCATTGGACATAATATAAAGTTCCAATTTCCAATGATGTTAGCAAATATGAGTCGTTGTTTGTTGCTGTGTTTTGAATTATTGAAATGAAATTTGTATCATCAGTAGATATTTGAATTCCATATCCATAAAGATTTTCGCTTGTGTCTGTTGCTGTCCAATCCATTACTGCTCCATGTTCAGTAATGCTTGAGAATGTTGGAGGATCTGCTCCGTCTGATGTGGAAATAGGATTACTTCCACCGTCAGTCTCTAAAATATAACCAAAACCACCAAAACCCAGATAATCCTCATTTTCTGCTCGTACAAAGAATTCGTATTGGTTGCCTGCTTCCAGTTGGTTTGTTTGGTATGTTGTAACGTTTCCAACATTTGAAGCAAGTAATTTTATTCCTGTACTTGGAGGGGAGGAATAATAGACAGAATATGTATCGACTGGAATTTGACCGTCCTGTGAGGGGGTAGTCCAATTTATTGTTACAGATGTTGAGTTGTGAACTGTTGCACTTGTGACATTTGAAAATCTCGGAGGGTAAGGATCGCTTCCCATTACATATCCAGAATCATGACCAGTTCCAGTAACTTCGTTAACTAATGAAATATTTTCTTCTGTTGACAATGGCAATCTATAATAATCATTACCTAAGCCTCCTCCCCATTGAATTTTTACATCATGTATTGAAATTCCAGTGCCAGATTGTCCGTCACTTGCTCTTAAAATTACAGTTATTTTAGATTCTGTTGAAGAAGCCCATATAGGTGTGACTGTTAATGCGTTCAATCTTGCTACTGTATTGGTTTGACAAGTTTCGCCCAGATATCCACCACCTATAAGATTTGAAACTAAAACGTTTGAATTATCTATGAATTTATCCTGTGTATTATAATATGGTTCATAATCGCCATCATATACAGTCACACAAGTAAGTACAGTGCTTGATCCTGATCTGGTTCCAGACCAATAAGCTTTCAGATTCATTCCATCATAATCGGCTTTGTCGAAAGATTTAAGCCAAAAACACTGTCCTAAACCACTTGATGAAGAGGTCAGTATTGTTGATGAGGCAGAAGTAGTTTGTGTGCAAACTACTGTATATGATGAGTACAGATCATGTTCCCTATAATACCACTTTGAATCGTCGTTACCATGAGGTCTAAGACCTATCACTTCGTCTTCTGATTCGGTCAAAGGATTTGGCGAAGTGCCAAGAGTTATTGTCACTTCGTTGCTTGGATTTGATGTTCCTAATGATGAAATTGTAGAGACACGAAAAATACATGAATCGCCATTTGTCAAATCAGTTGCAATATACCAACGTTGTGTGTCTCCAGTATCAGCGACAATATTACTCCAGCCAGCAGATTCACAGTTTTTTTCTATTTTATGTCCAGTTACAGAACTACCATAACTATAAGATTCGGACCATTCCAGTTTTACCTGTGTGTTTGTAACCTGTTCAATTATTAATTCTGGAGTTGTTGGAACTCCAGTTTCTTGTGTATATACATAGCCGATTATTTCTTCTATCGTACTTCGTGATTCAAACACTGGAGGATTTGCTGTATATTCGGCTGAACTGTCAGAGAAATCCCATGTGTAGCCATTTGTTGATGATATGCTAAGATTATTCAATCTGTAAGTGTCAGAAGTTTGTGAGTCGCTTAGTAAGACAGCAAGTGTAACATAATCATGAGTTGATGAGCCATATGTAGGATTAATTGTGAGTGTTCTACCGTTTCCTGTTGTTGTACTAGACGCTGAGCCAATAGATGTTAATTGAGGAATGCTTGTTCTTGACGGAAATGCAGTATAGTTGTTTGCGTGAATCTCATCATCTAAAAGATAAAAATAGACATTTGAAGTAGAAGCTCCACTCAATCTACTATAATCATATGTAAGTGTGAAATTTTGATTCAAGATTAATGATTTTTCAATAGGCAAAAGCAAATAACAAGAGGGCATAGCTGTTGAAGCTACACTGTCTATTGAAAATCCATTTGTGTTGGTAATAGTACAATATCCCTGATAATTATTTGCCCAAGGCGAGGGGGACCAGTCTGTTTCAGCTTGCCAGCCTCTAAATTCCCATTTGTCGTTAATTGTTTCGTCATTATGTGTTGCAAACGATTCACTGATCAAAATTGGAATTAATGAAATAACAAATATAAAAAATATTATTTTTTTGTTCATATCATGGAGTAAATTTTGACGCGTTTCCACCAGTTAATGGCAAATCATTTCCGAATACGTCATAGTTCATATCTTTTAAAATATTTATCGCTGTTTGATAATCAGTCTTATTATTCTCACTTATCACTAATCCGTTGTTATCATTTTGCATATTCCATAAAATAGCCCAAACTTTTTCTGAAAACATATTGGAGGTTGCTATTTGTGGAATAGCGTAAACCATAGTCAGTGATGTTATAGATAATATGGAAAAAATAACTAAAACATAACCGAATATTTTTTTACTATTATTATTTTCTTGTTTATCTGTCATATCATAATGAAAATAATAATAATAATAAACATTACTAGAGTAGGTTGGAGATACTATTATTTGAGTTTCTTCCTGTATTTTGCAAGTATAGCTACGGAGGCTGTAATTCCAATCAAGATAAGAATTACCTGGATATCATCACTTCCAAAGTCTAATGGTTGTGAAGACCTAGTTATTTTTACTCCTGTGCTTGTCTGTTCGGTTGTTTTTCCACTGAGGAAATTAACTACTGTGTCAATAGTTTTTTGTGGTGTTTGTGGAGTTGTTGTTCCAGGATTTGGATTAGTGCCTGTATCTCCAGAATCGGTATCGCCAGGATTGGTGGAGTCTCCTCCACCATTATTTGGATCTATGATTACTTGGTCTGGAGTTTGATCGACTACTTCCAATGGAACGTCAACGGATATTCCAGGTCTTGATTCTCCAGACAACATTATTTTGTATGATCCCTCTGGATATCTTGGCATATCCAGAGTTATTGAAGTATCACAGTTTTTCCAGCCTAATCCAAATGTGAGGCATTGGCTTGGTAATGCGAATTCTTCTTTTACAAAACCAGTCAAAGTCGTTGTTTTTAATGTAGGGACTGATTCTGTATTTGAAAGAGATTCTATTCCTATTGAGAGCATTACTGTTTTTTCATTACTTGCTATATCAAGGATTTGTGGAGTCCACCAGTTTATTCTCAGTCCTTTTCCAACTGGAGCTGTATCTGGACAGCCATCAGTATCTTGATATCCGTTGTATGTTTCTGCACTTGTCGGACATTGATCAACTGTGTTGAGAATTCCATCATTGTCGATATCTGTTGAATCGTTAATTGTATCTGGACAGCCATCAGTATCTTGATATCCGTTTACAGTTTCTTTCTGTGTCGGACATTGATCTGAACTGTCTGGAATTGCGTCTCCGTCACTATCAGTTCCTCCTGGAGTTGTATCTGGACAGCCATCAGTATCTTGATATCCGTTTACAGTTTCTTTCTGTGT
>ERZ1292625.925-Hain-H41-01um-R1-925-length-39357-cov-8_pt1 | contig 39357 bp, 60 predicted proteins | sample MGYA00564400_ERZ1292625 | MGnify/ENA primary metagenome ERZ1292625 (study PRJEB36523, sample SAMEA6512639) | groundwater metagenome | collected 2019-01-08 | study: AquaDiva: Metagenomics assemblies of 32 groundwater samples
AAAGTTTTCAAGCTCCCGCACGTTGCCCGGCCAAGAGTACTGCTGCAGAGCTTTCATCGCCTCGGAGGGAATAGTCTCAATGAGCTTCTTCATGCGCAGCGCGAATTTCTGGGCAAAGTGCCGGACGAGCGCCGGAATGTTATAGCGCGACAAGTAATCCTGGACTTTTGTTCAACCAATCCTGGACAGATCGGTCTGGGAGGGATTTCGGACACAACTCGGGGGTTGGCTGCGCTGGCTCGCAAATCCAACCCCCGTCGGGCCCAAACCGCGCCGCGCGGCTATCTTAAGAACATCCGGTCAACCCAGGCAGCGAACCGCTGGCCCTGATCCAGATCGCAAGAACTCGGGCGCCTCACGGCGGCCTACTAAGGCGGTGTGCTCCGGTCGGCTACCGGAAGGCCTGCCTTTCACGACCTGTTGAACGGTCTATGCGCGCCCCTTCAACCCCACTTCACGGTGCATTCAAGGGAGCGGCGATCACTGATTCCGCACACTCAACGTCACGTCTTCTTCGAGCTGGTCTCCGCTATCGAGAGCTACGAGAAACGTCACGCGATAATCCATGCCATGCTGGCCGCCCTTCACCCGCGCGCTCGCCTGGGTCCCGGCAATCGTGGCCACCGCCGTCTGCAGCACGGCCGACGTGCCGGGGAAATACTGCACCGCGCCGCCGCCGGCATGGGCCAGCTGCAGCGGGGCCGTGAGCGTCGCGGTATACGGTCCGGCGCCGCTCACACTCTGGACCTGCACTTCTTCCCGTGTCCCGGTCATCGCATCAAGAATGAGGATTGCGCCGGCCTTCGGATCGATCGGCAGCGTCACCGTCATTGCTCCCACAGCGGTCCCGGCCGACAGCGTGGTCAGGGCCGCCGCCTTCAGCTCGGCCGCCAACACCGTGCCGGTCGCGAGCGCGGCGCCGGACGGGAGATTGCCGCTGAACTCGATCGCGATCGGAAACTGCTCGGACGGCTGTTTGGTAATGGCGTGCCCCATAACACCCCCGATTAGTCTTCGGTGATCGTGCTCGTCGATTTCACCCGCGGAATCACCCCGGTCGCCAGGGTGATGTTCGGCGTAATGGTGCCGCTATAGAGCACCTTACCGGTGCTGCTCGACGCCGTGCCGACGACCCAATGCGTGATGGTGCCGGTGCAGGAGGCGGTACATTCCCCGAAGTCAATGTTCGCCACCGGGCTCACGCTCGCGGCCGTCACCGTCCAGCCGCCCGATGTCCTGGCGACCGCGACCCGCGCGTAGCCGGTATAGCCGGTCTCACTCGATGTCTGGTTCCCGCCATCAGTGGGATCGGCCGTGTGCAGCGAGACGTAGAGATTCGTCAGTGGCGAGGCGGCGGCGTTGTCCGCCATGTTTGCGATGGCGGTTGCGTTGAAGATCAGCTTGAGCAGATCATTCTCGAACGTATCGCCCTTGCTGGCGAGGGCCGCCGGCGGCACGCTGAGACACAACGACAACAACACCAACCCGAGACCAGAGAGCATTTTTTTCAGCATGACGGTCCTCCTGTTAATCCGTAGTCACAGTGACGAGATACGTCCGCCGCGCGGACGTGAGCACATAAGGTCGAGCGAGCGCCGAGGCGGTACATTGCCGCCGAGCACCCTCTATCGAATAGATCCTCGAGCGCGCACGGAGTTGATACGCACGGCGCCTAGCCGTGAGAATCACCAGAGGTTCCGTCGCCGGCAGCTCCGGCTCGCCGGATGCGGCGCCCGTGCCGGACGCCTCACCTGCCGCCGGCGCGAGGGCGGCGGCTGATCCGGCGGCGAGCCCGGTTCCACTACTCAAGCCCTCGCCAGCCACGATTACTTGCGCCTGCCCGATAACCGATCCAGTTCCGACACTCACCGCATCACTCGTCTGGATGGCGGCCGCGGCAGCGCTGCCCGTCGCGACGCCGGCCGATGCGCCATCTGCCGTGTCGATCGCTGTGCCCGATCCAGAGGCCGAACCACTACCCGCCGCGGAGCCGGTCGAGCCGCCCCCCGCGGCATCCTCTCCGGCCCCGGCCGCTGTGCCGATCCCGTCAACGGAACCAACCGCGCCAGCAACGGCGGCCCCGGATCCGGACGGAGTTCCGGCCCCGGCCGCAGCCCCTGTGGCCTGCGCAATCTCCGCACCGGCACCGGCGCCCGCCGCTTGCCCGGTGGCCGAGCCAGTTGCTGTATCGATCGCGACGGCCTGTCCAGTCGCAGCCCCAGTTCCAGCACTCGCCCCGACAGATCCGGCAATCGATTGCCCGGCTCCTGAGGCCTCACCCGATCCGCTCGCCGTCCCTGTGGCCGCCGCGATCGCCGTCCCGTCCCCCGAGGCCGCTCCGGATCCGGCAGACGACCCGGTGCCAGGTTGCACGATCGCCGCTTGCCCGGTAGCCGATCCGGTGCCGGGGCTCGCCCCATCCGCCGGCGCAATCGCCACACCGGCTCCTGAGGCTGTTCCGGTTCCGCTGGCCGCCCCGGCGCTCGTATCAATCGCCGCGCCCACTCCGGAGGCTGTGCCAGCTCCGGAGGCCGAACCATCGGCTTCTACTGTGCCGCCAGCCGCCTTCACGCCGCGCAGCACATCGCCGCCGCGCAGGGTGGATTGTCGGATCGTGAACGGGGTGCCAGTGCGCAGAGCGCCTCCGCCGAAATTCTCAAAGTCCGCCGCATTCGTCGTGCCGATGCGCAGGCCAATGTAGCCATCATGCGACAGCGTGGCATCCGTGCGGCCAGCCACCAGCTGGCCCGCGAGATACGCTTCCAACGTCGGTCCATGCACGCGAGCACCCAACTGATTGCCCACCACCAGTTCCGCGCCGAGCCCAACCGTGGCACCCAGTTGAGTAAACGTCCCGCTATTGTCGACGCGATAAAATACCAGGTACCCAATTCCTCCACTATCGTTGGCCCCATCAATTTCGTAATGATCCGAGAGATAATTATTAGCCGTGAGGAGCCGCAACACGAGCGTTTGGGCATATTGGCCATGATCAGGATCGGCGGTCGCGATCGTAAAAAACGCCTCTTGGTCTTTATCCTGAAGCGCAGTCCATGTCGCTGCCTGTTCCCCCGCGGCATCCCGAGTGCAGACATTTCCCGCGACCTTGAGCCCGGTCCCGGCGCTCGTCACCCAACTGGCCGACGGCGGCGGACCTTCATTGGCCCGGTTGAAATCATCAAGTACGCTGGTGCGAGGGAATGACATCCTAGGAGGATTTCCTTATGGGCTGGCGCGCGCCGATGCGCACCTCGTTGGTAGCCGGATTGACCGACACCGCGCTCTTCGCACTGAGCAGCAACTCGCGGATCCGCTCCGGCGCGCCGCCGGCCGCCCGGACCTCCGCGGCGGAGAACCCGAGCAATTCGATCAAGGCCTCCAGCGCCCCGCTCACCGCGCCGGTATCGGGAACCAGTACGCAATCGGGATCTTTAGTAATCGCTGCCTGCACCGACGCGGGCGCGTCCACGCGCACCAGCGCCGCATTGCCCAGGGTTTCCTGCTCCTGCCAATCGGCCCCGTCGGCATTGGGCACTGAGGGAATATGCCGCGCCATCGCGCAGCGCCGGGCCACGCCGTCGCGGAAGGGCACCAGCTCATACGGGCAGAGATACCAGCAGACCATCACCCAGACCTCCGTGACCATGCCGCGAGCGTCGTCATAGATCGTGTCTCAGTCCGCCAGCTTCGTCACACGCGAGGCGCTGCCCACTTCGACACTCGTCGCCGTCGCGGCTTCCGATCCATGCCAGATCTCCAGATCGCCGCTATCGGAGACCACAAGCTGACACTCGATCACATTCAAAATGTTTGTATTGGCCGCCGCCACGCCGGTATAGGGCCCAAGGTTCGGCGCGCTGGTCGTTTCGGTCGTCGCGGCCATCGCCTCCCAGAGCGAGCCGGTAAGCGTGGCGATCGCATCTTCGCCGATCCCGGTCGCCGCGGTGGTCCCGGTGCTCGGATAGCGGAGCGTGCAGGCCATGCGTGTCACGGTGCCGGTATAATTCACGCCGAATTTGAGCCCGACGGTCGTCGAGGTGCTTTGGACGATCAGCGGCGCATAGAGGTGGTAGGTCCCGGCCGTCAGACTATGCGACAGATCGGTGACTTCGGTGGCTGTCGTCGAGGCGAGACTATGCTGCGTGCCGAGTCGGCGCGTCACGACGGTGTTGTTCACCAGCACCCGCTTATCGACGATCTGAGTGCTCGCGATCGTCGTATCGTTCGCCGGGACATAGACGACCGCCAGCACCACGCTGTTCGCCGGGATCGCCGGATACACCGGCGACGCCGCGGCCGTCCCGGCCGTCACCGATTTCGTGCCACTATTATTGACGACGACGAGATCAAAGCGCGGATTCGTCGCGTGGGCCGTGGTAATCGTCGCATTCCCCGCAGTGACATCGATGACCGTCTGGCCGACGCGCACCGTCCCGGCGGCGACCGCCACCGTCATGTCGGGCGAGCCCTGCGCGGTGACCGCACAGCCGGAGACGACGCCAGTCCCCTTGATGCCTGCGACAATCACATCCAGATCGACCTTATCGACCTGGGCCTGCGCCGGCGCGAACGCATCAGCCACATTGGGGATCGTGAACTCAGCCGCCGCCGGACTCGCCAATAGCAGACTGAGGAGCAGTGCGATTACTTGAGACATGTGATCACCCGCTTGGTCCCCGTGCCCGTCGTTTTCGCTTTCGTGTAGCGTGCCGGGTCGCAGGCGATGAATATCTTGTCACCCGACATGGTGACGATCGCTGGGCCGATGAGTTCTGGTTCAGGCTCAGGTTGAGGTTCAGGCGGAGGCAGCAGCACGATCGGGCCAAGCGCCAGCTGGTTACAGCCGGTCTGCGCTTTCCCGTCGCGCTCCGTGGCGCAGAGCCAGCGATCATCGCCTGGTTGGCCTGGCGGCATGTTAGGCAACAGCACCGTGAGCGTGCCCACTCCCGCATCGATGTTCGAAAAGGTTTTCGCCCCCGTCCAGGCAAAGCCGGTAAGCGCCAGCGTGAATTGCTGACCTAGCCGCGGCTCCCAGCGAATCACCACCTGATCCGATGCTGCCGTTGCCGCCTCGGCCGCCCTCGGCCCGATCCACTGCCAGACCGTCTCCACGAGCGTTTTGAAGTGGTCCCACAGCTCCGTCACGTTCAGATTCGTCGGCGGTGCATTCGGCGGGCTGGTATCGGGCAAGGGGCCTCCGCCGCCACCAGGATTCGACCCGCAGTCGATCCTGGTATCGCCGACGGCATATTGATCCATCAGCATCGTTCCGGCGCCGTACTGCGTAAATAGCCTTGTGTAATTGATCAGGTTGTTGTCGCCAGCGAGTCGCCACCCCACATCCGAGTAGTTCGCGTGGAGCACATCGTTCATGTAGAGCGTATAGGTCCCATTCGCAACGCCCGGCGTATTGAGCGAGCGTCCGACTACGATACACACCCACTGCCCACGCGGGACGACGGCGCTTGATCCCAAGATCCGCGTTTCGCCGGCCGTCGGCCATCCCTGATTCGCCATGACGAGGTTGGTTGAGTTGTTCCAGGTAAAGGAGAGCCAATCGCTATAGCCGTTCGACCCCACTTTCACAATTTTGGTCGCCGGGTCTGACGCCACAAAATCGGGGCCGAGATACATCCAGAACCGCTGCCAGAGGGTGGCCGTCGCCGGGATTGACCGATCCCAATAGCCGCCGCAGTTGTCGATGAAATTCGCATGCCCTTGCAAACAGGAGCCGAATTGCGGGAAATCGAAATAAAACTTTAGGGAGCCTGCGCCTTCGTGCGCGAGACTCGTCGTGATTTGTGTTTTCCCTAGTCCGACACGAAAGCACGTCCCGTCGGCCTCATTGGTCCAATTGCAGTCCTGCGCGTTGAAGAGCGACTCCCAAAATGTCGCAGCCTGGGCCGGGGCGAGCCCCAGCACGAGCACCCAGCCGAGCAGCAGGATCTGCGTGAACCGTCGTGTCATCGTGCGCATCATCGGATCCTCCTACAACAGTTCGTCGTCCAATAAGGTTTGCAAGCCACCGATCTGCAGCGCCGGTGGCGGCGGTGGTGGTGGAGGGGGCGGGGGAGCGGTCGCCACGCAAAACTCCGCCGGGTTCGTCCCGTAGGCTGTGCCATACGGATTTACCGCGGTCACCCGCCAACAGTCGCCGGTCTCGGTGTCCAGAATCGTGGCCAGATAGCTCTGCGTATTTGGCGAGATGCCCAGCGCCACATCCACCCAATTCGGATAGGTTTGATCAGTGCGCTTCTGCACCGTATAGGAGGCCTCGTTGCTGGAGTTATCCGTCCACGTGAGCGTGCGGTTGATCGTGCCGACGTTGCCGGTGATCCCGCGAAACGTGGCGATGGCCGAGGCAAACCGGTTGACCGTCCCGGCATAGGTCCATGTATGGCTGACCGTCTGCGGGAGGGTGAGAATCTGATAGACCGCCGACCCGCAGGCGTGCCCGCTAAACGCTGTGGAACACACCTCATGCTCATGCATCAGGGACCAGCCCGCTTGTTCGGTGACAGCGGTCCCCGCACCGCTCACATCGTGCATAATCACGGCGACGGCCAGCTCGTTCGATTGGCCCGTCGGCTGACTCGCCGTCTGCGTCCAGGCCGTGCCGCCGTTCGACCCATTGCTGAACGACCCGACATCGAACGCGATGGAGGCCGGAATCAGCCCTTTGACGATCATCGCGCTCATGGTAATCCACGACGGCGCAGGGCACGTCACGGTGACGCTATAGCTCCCGCTCGGGGCCGTGGTGATCGCCCGGTACCAAATATAGGCGCGGTTGCTACTCGTCGGCGGCGTCTCGACGGCGAGGTTGAAATCGACGTTTTGCGAATCGCGGACCCCGGCTCCGGAGGTGGACGGCGAATTGTAAAGACAGCTCGGCCCGGTGCCGGTGTAGTTGGCAAACTGCATGGCGACAATCACCGTATCCCCCGCATCAGGCGCTTGCGGGAGCGTACAGGAAACGCTCGTGCCGTCGTTCACATGGACCTTCGGGCAGCTCGCACTGATCGAGATCGGGCTCGTCCCAGGAGTCAGATAGGTCGAATAATTATTGACGACCGTCAGCTCATCCGCCGTGAGGTTGCCGACATACGTGTTCGCGCCGCCCAGATCGTAGCCCGCCGGCGTGTGAAAGTGGCACCCGGCGGCCCCGGCGGAGATCGCCAATTGACAGGCCGTGAAAAAGTTCGCCGCGGCCGCCGGCGCACTGTTCCAGCCAACGCGCTGTTCCTCATCCAGAATAAGCGGCTTCGTGACCCCGAGAAGCGCCATCCGGGTGCGCACGGTCGCAATCCGTGAGGCGGTCTTTGTGTCCCAGTCCACGGTGCGCGGGAGGTGGACGGAGACGATATCCATGTTGCTGTTCGTCGCGTAGCCGTCCAGCACCGTGCCGTTGAGCGTTTCATCGCTCGTCGAATCATTCCCGCCGATGGAGGTTTCTTGAAAGACATAGACCGCGCTGATCGTGAGCAGCGTGGTGGGGCAGGCCGCCCGCGCCGCATCGAGGTAGAGATCGTACTCGGCCGGATCGTTGGCCCAGGTGGAGGTGCCCGCTTCGTTGATCAGATCGAGGTAGATATTCGTGTTCGCCTCAAACTGATTGCAGGCGTTCGCAAAAAACGTCTCGCGCTTCAGCTGGGTGTTCAGATCGGTATCGAGCGCGTTGTAACTCAGCGTGAGATTCACCGCCATCCCGAGCGCATTCGCGGCGGTAATGGCCGTCTGAAGATTCGTCGCCACCGTGCTGTTGAGCGTGCCATCGTCGGCCGTGTCATCGTGGAGATAGACCGCCGGATCGCTGCTATAGGGCCATGACGCGAATCCCCGGATGCAGTTAAACCCCTTATTGGCGAGAGCGGTCAGATCCGACGATTTATAGCGCGTTAAATCGAAGAGGCTGGTACAGACCAACTTGGTCGGCGTCCCATCGAAGGTGAATTGTGTGCCGGAAATGCCGAGCACCACGGCTTGTGATGGCGAGGCTATAAGCAACCATGCGAAACAAAGCGTTGAAAGTATCTTCAGTTTCATTTTTTCATCACCTCCGCGTTCAGCGTCCCGCTGGCCGAATCGACCGTACCGGCTGAGATATTGCGCAGAACTGCCCGCACGGTATTGGTGGCGTTCACATAGCAGTTGAGCTGTTGCAGATCCGCCGTGATCGCGGTGTGCCCGCACGAGGCGATGTCGCCGACCACCGCCCCTGTCACCGTCACCGTGGTCGAGGTTTCCGCGAAGGTCGTCAGACTGGCCGGGTCCCAGGTGGTCGAGCCGAACAGCCGCTTTTCCCACGGCGTGCCGATCACATCCGAGCCGCTGACGGTCCCGCGATTGTTGGTGAACGACACCGCCGAGAGTCCGTTGACGTTTTTCCACTCAGCCGTGTTGGCGTTGCTGCCGTTGTTGTCGGTCACTTCGCCGCTGTCGAGCTTGAGCAAGTCGAAGGCAAAGTTCGTGTAGCGCGAGCCGCCTGAGCGGGTGTCACCGGCATGATTGCCGGAGAACCCAATAAGGGTGCTATTCGGTGGGGTGCTGCCGGTGGTATTGGCCGTCAGGAACTCAAACCCGCGCATGTTGCTGCCGACGGAGCCATTGTCCCAGCTCTGATTGGCCGTATAGCTGGTACTCTTATTGCTGCGAATGGTGAACCCGTTGCCAGTGTTCAACAGCGCCCGATTGCCGACGACGCTCGAGCGGACGAGGCCCAGGTCATAGCCGTCGCCGCCGTTCCCGTCGCTCAGATTGTCGGCGAGCGTCACATCTTCAATGCCGCCGATCGTGGCGAAGAAGGAATAGTCGGCGAGCTTGACCGTGAACCCATCGCCCGTATTGTTGTAGGCACGGTTGCCGATCAGCGTGGCGCGTTTGGCAAACCCGAGTCTGCCCGCGCCAGCGCCTGACAGACTATTGTAGGTGAGCAGCAGGCCAGCGCCCGCATTGCTGTAGAGATTCGCGCCGATCACACTCAGCGTCGAGCCGCCGACGTAGCCGTCGATGCCGTTCGCGGCATTGCTGTAAAAATTCCCGCCCATGATGCGCGCATCGTCGCAGTAGGAATAGAGACTCACGCCATCGCCCACCGTCGCGCCATGTGAACTGAGGCTCATGAGCGTGGGCCGTGAGACCTGTGGACTCGTGGAGGTCGTCGGTTGATAGCCGCAGATCAGACCCTCTTCGTTGCCATCGAGCTCCACGTTCTGAATCGTCGGTTCGACCGCGCCGCCGCCCATCCAAATGCCGGCATGCAGGCCGTCGATCTTGGTGCCGCCGATCCTGGCCTGACTCGCCCCGGCAATGTGGATGCCGATCACTTTCTTACTGGAGACCGTGGCGCTGCCGGTGATGCGGCCGCCCACGATACGAATGCGCGAGCCGGTCAGCTTCAACCCGGCAATCACATCGGCTGAGACGTGGACCCCAGAGGTTCCAGTCCCGGAGATCGACGAGATGTCGAGAATCGTGCCAGGATCCAGCCGTGCAGTCACATCGCTCTTCGTGACGTTAATTTGCTGGTAGGTTTTACACGTTCCCCCGTGCGCTTCGATCACGCCGCCCGTACTGGGCAGACTATCGTGCGCCGATTGAAACTCCGGTCCATCGTCCGTCGAGCCGTCGCAGACCGCGCCCCACCATTGCGGGTAGACGATGCCCGGCTTGCTGAATGTCACGCCGGTCGGTGCGCCGGCGCCGGTGAAAATCTGTTTGTGTTTGTCGGCCATGAGCTGATCGGGCCGGTCGAAGGTGACCGTGACGGAGCTATTGATCGAGAGCTGCCCGGCACCAATGAACCAGGTGGAGATGTTCGGCGTGACCGTCAGATTACTCCCCACCACTTGACTGCTCGTGACGCGCAGCGTGCGCAGATTCACTGCGCCGATGGCCGTCACCGCCGCATTGCAGGAGGCATGCGCCGAGCAATCTTCCACGTTCGGAATCGTCGAGGAGGCCGCCGCGATGTCGCTGCCGATGCGGTCATACATCGCCTTCGTGAGCGTCACATAGAGCGTGTAGGTCTTGTCGGCGGTATTGTGGTTGACCGCGCTCGTGCCTTCCTGCCCGCGCACGATGGTGAGCGTGTCGGTCGAGCGATTGCTGACTTCGATGATTTCCACATTGGGATCGAGATGCGGCCCGGCGTAGTCGGTCGAGTTGAACCACACCAGGCGAAAGGGAAACGTGCTCGGCAGCTTCGCGCCGTGCCCGGCGGTGAGCACGATCGTCGTCACCGCGCTGTTGTACCCGGTCGAGGCCGTCACCACGCCGAAATTGGTGATCGGGTAGAGCGTCGCCTGCGCGGGCGACGCGAGCCAGAGAGCCAGAAGCAACAGGCTGATCAGTTTCGTGAGTCGTGTCATAAGCTCCTCAGAAATCCAAGACAATCCGGCCGGCCTGACCGACGAGGCCAGCTTCTCCCACTCCACCGTTGCTCGCTCCGGATCCCGCTGTGCCGGCCGTGCCTGCCGCCCCAATCGAATACGTAATGGTGGAGCCCGGCGTCACGGCGATCCAATCCTCGGCATAGCCACCTTGGGCGCCATCGCCGCCGTTTCCGCCTGGCCCGGCCGTGCCGCCCCCATCGTTGCCACCCGTGCCACCAGGTCCGCCAGCAGGCCCACGTCCCGTCAGATTGACTTTGCCGCCAGAGGCCGTGCCCGGTGTGCCTGATTTTCCGCTGACGCCAGGAGCGGCCTTCGCCGCGAGCCCACCCTGACCAGCGACACCACCGCCGCCTCCATTTGCCGTCAGTGCACCGAATGTCGTAGACCCGCTATTGCCTCCGTTCGTCCCAGCGGCGCCATCGGGGCTGCCTGAACCGTCCCCTCCTTCGCCGCCGCCGCCGCCGCCGCCACTCGCCCCGAACACCCGAACTTTCAGCCGATAGATCCCAGCGGGCACCGGATAGGAGGTCCCGCTCGTGAGCACGACCTGCGCGCCAGGTCCAAGAATCCGCGCATCCGTCGTCGCGGTGACGGCGCTGCCGCTGGTCGTCGCCGTCCCGAGCTTCGTGCTGGAGGCGGGCGGGCTGTCGCTGGTGTTGTCTTCGATTTCGAGGCCGGTGACGAGGCCGCCGCCATAGACGAGCTTCACAAATAGGTGCGAGGTATTGCTGGCCGGCAGGGTGACGTTCGTCGCCGGCCACTGCACAAAATGCCCTTCGAGCACCGCCGTCCCGGCCGCCACCGGCATCGTGAGATCCGGATCCGTCGCCGGCAGTGTCCCGCCGGTGAGCGTGTAGTTGTTCTGGCCGTTCAACGGGCCGGCGATCTTGCGCCACTGCGTTTCAAGTAGCTTCTTGCCGTCGCCGGCGCTGCCCCCGACGCCGGACCCGTACAGGTCGTTTTGCGAGGGATAGACCAGTTCGCCAGTGACGGCCGTCGACCCGGCCCAGGCGAGAGAGGCCGACAACAGCAGTCCGAGTGTCGTACAGAGAGCTTTCGTCAACATCAGTTCACACTCATTTGAAGGTGTATTGCCATTGCAGGAGCAGATGCTTCTGATCCGACTTTTCCGTGGGATCGATCGTTACGCGCGAGATCATGATGTCGCCGCTCTCGATCGTGCCCGGCGCCGCTTTCGTCACCAACGCCGCCTCCTTGAAATTGAAGCCGTTCCCCTGCGTTTTCCCCAAGCGGGCGCGGAACGTAACGCGGGCCCAATTGCCGACGCGCGTCACCTCGCCGACCGACACCAGCGGGACCCGGATGCGCTCCTCATAGAGTCCCACGTCATCCACGGTCTGCGTCGTCGCGTTTTCGCCGAAGGCCACCGCGAGGCCATAGAGAAACGATTGCCCGAGGGCCAGCTTGAGCAGCTGCACCTTGCCGTTGTAGGTAATGACGTTGGGCTGGCGCTGCTCGGCGATCAGCCGGCCGCGGCAATAGGTGCGCAGGGTGACCAGGCCTTCCATGCTGCATGCGCTCTCCGGGCGTCTCATTCCCACTCGTCCTCGCCCATGACGGCCGTGCCCCATTCCGCCGGCACCAAGTCGGCCAGCAAGACGGTGACCTCGTCCTCGATCGTGGCCTCGTCGTAAATCGGCACGACCGATTGCACGACGGCCTCCGGATTGATGCGCACCGGATTGCGGCCGAGCGCCTTCTTCCAAAATTCCGTAAAGGTGCTTTTGAGTTCGCCGGTCGAGCAGCGGACCGTATAACGCTGCAGATCCGGGAGCAGACTCTCGATGTCCAGTTCGGTAATCAGGTGCAGCTCATCGATCGCGCCGATCTCCGGCACGGTCACCGACACCTGCTGGCCGACGTCCAGACCGGCTTGATCGAGTTCGAACTCCTTCTCGCGGCTCAGGCCATAGCGGTTCAACAGCGCTTCGCCTTTCGCGGTGATGACTTCTTCGCCGTCGAGACTGGTCTCGCTATGGACATGTTCGTAGAGCCCGGTGCCGCCTTCGACGAGGGCGCGTTCCGCGACCTTCGCGAAGTCGGTCAGCTTCACATCCAGATCGAAATAGATCCGGCGCGTGACCCCCAGCAGGTCGGTCGCCGGCAACGGCGCGAGCGCGGCGTCGCGTGTGATGGACGGTTTGCCCAGCTCCCAATACCAGACCTTGCCTTCTTCCTGGCCGCGCAGCCCGAGCTGCTCCGGCGGAATCGGCACCCCATTGAGGTCGAGCGACGGCCGCTCCGCGAGATCGCCGCCGCAGGTATAGGTGCGCGTTTGGCCGTCGCTGGCGAGCACTTCCCGCTCCGCCAACGAGACCGCCTGGCCGCCGTCGACGAGCTGACTGTTCCGGTATTGCGCCAGACTTTCCCGATTGCGAAACTTGCGCCACTTCAGTACGGCGTTCGCATCGTTCACGATCGGGAAGGGCGCGAGACTCGTATTGCGCGCAAAAAAGTGGAGGGTGTCGTAGTAGTCGACGTACCAATAAAAGCCGGTGCGCGCCGAGAGCAGGTTGTAGGCATCGGCCACCGGAATGTTGGGGAAGATCACTCTATCGAGCACCGGGCCCTCTTCCACGCCGTCGGCCGTAATGCCTTCCTGGCCGATCGTGCGGGCCACGATGTCGCGCACGATGAACCCGAGCGATTTATTGGTGTAGATCTCGCCGATCACCCGGCGGTCGCAGACGCTGTTGCGATCGACGCACGCAAGTTCATGGACCAGCCAGCCGTTGATGCCGTCGGCGATGAATTTCGTATCGAGATCAAAGATGCTCCCGTTGAAGAGCCGCCCGCCGTCCTGCTCTAAGCGAAAGGCCTGGCCAAGCACCGGCAGATAGCCGTCGGAGGCGAGCAGCGTGCAGGAGACCGTATCGCGGCCGTTCAACTGGCGGTGCAGCCGCCAGGAGTTGTAGAACAGATAGCTCGTGCCGGTGACGAGCGGCCCGATGCGCAGCGAGAGCCCGCTCGGCGCGCCGGGCTGCGGACCGGGCCCGCCGGCCAAGGGGCCTCCGCCGAAGGGGGCGCTCGCAAATGGAGTGGAGCCGAAGGGTGCCATGCTTAGGCAAACCCTCCTTCCAGGGAGACCCGCCGACGAATGCGCTTGTCCACGTGCCGGGCGAGCAGGTCTCCGTCGAGATAGATAATCGTGGTGTGCTCCCCGCCGCCGGTCAGGTTGCCGAGCTGATCGAGCGGGGCAATCACTTCCGGGCCCGCTTCGCCCACGAGCCCGAGCGTCGGCCCGAAGACAATGCCGCCGTCGGCGAACGCCGGGATCGCGGCTGAGGCCGCGCCCACTCCCGCGACAAGCATGGTCCCGAGCCCGGCGACGATCGCCGGGAGGGCCACGGCCAATCCACTGACCAGCACGCCGGCCGCGAACAGCACAGCGCCGAGCACTTGTCCGATGTAGGGGATCGGTGAGACCGCGGCCGCTGCAGCGAAAATCAGTTTTGCGAGCGCGACCAGGGCGAACTGGATCACGACGGAAATCCCCTGCAACACGGTGGCGATGGCCCCCACCACGACGCCGAGGACGCCGATGACGGCTTTCGCGAGGCCCAGCATCACGCTCTTCATGAAGGTCGCCATGCCCAACATCACCGCGCTCACGCCGGTGGCTGTAGCTGCAGTCGATGTCGTAATAGCCGCGTTGGCGGCTTGGGTGGTCGCGACCCGTGTAGCTTCGGTGAGTACCCATTGCGCGCCGATTTGCAGCATCGTCGTAATCATTTGGCCGAGCACCTGCTGCCCCAGCTGCGTCATCACCGCGCCCCAGTCGACCGTCTTCGTCGTCATCTGCGCGAGCGAGGTCCCGACGGTCTGTGCGAGCGAGCCCCAGCCGAAATTCAACGCGCTCACAAATTGCGAGATCGTGCTCTGCCAGGTGAGGGCCGCGCCTTCGATCACCCTCCCGGTGTTGACCGTCGCATTGCGCGCGGGCGCCGTCATCGCCACATCCAGATTCGCCATACTCCGACCGATGTCCTCGACCATATCGGGAATGACCGAGTGCCCCACCAGGTGATCGGCAAGCCATTCAAACGGCTTGGCGAACGAGGAGGCCACGCTCTGCAGCCGCTGCGCGACGGCCGAGGCTTTCTCCACCAGCCATTCGACAATGCCTTCATAGATCGCGCGGGCCGTGCCGACGACCGTGGTCTTCACGCTGGTCCAGATCGCCGTGCCGGTATCTTTGATCTTTTGCCAGTTCAGCAGAATCAGCGTGACGCCGGCGACGATCCCGGCGACGATCGCGCCGGCCACGAGCATCGGCGCCGTGATGACGGTCAGCGCTGCCATGAAGGCGCCGATCGCCACGAGGATCGGCCCGCCCAGCGCAAACGTGCCGGTGAGCACGAGCAGCACCTGCTTCGTGCCCTGATCGAGCGATTTGAACCAGCCGAGAAAACTCTTCACGAACTCCTGCACTGAGGCTAGCCCTTCGCGGATATTCAATGCCGTGATGATCTCGCGGCCGATGTCCGTCATGATGAAGCCGATGGTATCTTGCAGGTTCGCGAGGGTGCCTTGAATCGTTTGCGCCTGCTGTTCCATCAGGCCGCCGAAGCGCTGCGCCATGCCGTCCTGCAGCGCGGCGATCGCCGTCGCGCTGTCGATCTGTTTTTTCTTTGCCAGATCCATCGCTTCGGGCACCGTCACGCCGATGGCCGTCGCGAGCATCTGCCAGGCGGGGATGCCGGCTTCCGCGAGCTGTTTCATTTCCTCCGCCGACACCGCGCCTTTGGCCTGCATCTGTCCGAGCGCGAGAATGATGCGATCGAACACCTGCGCGTTCCCGCCGAGGCCGCTCACGGCGTTGCCGACATTGGTCAGCATGGGAATCACCTGCTCGGCCTCAAAGCCGAGCGCGAGCATCTTCTTCGCGGATTGGGTGAGCTCAGGAAAGTTGAACGGCGTGCTCGCCGCAAACGCTTGCAGATCGCGGAGGAACGTCCCGGACTTCTCCGCGCTGCCGAGCAGGGTGGTGAAGGCGATCTCCGTTTGCCGCAGCTTGTCGGCCATGAGCACCGCTTCTTTGCCGAGGCCGATCAGCGGCACCGTCACCACGTCGGTCAAAATCTTGCCGCCCTCAATCAGCATGCCGCTGCTCAAGAGCGTGCCGATTTTGGAGAGTTCTTTCTGGGTCTCCTTGAGGGTCTCCGGCACCTTGCCCATCGCCGTCTCGATCGCTTTGGTCGAGGCCTGCGTGGTGCCGGTGAGTTTGTTGAGATCGCCGCGCATCAGGTCGAACGCCTTCTGCATATCGGCGTAGTCGGCCGTCATTTTGATGCCGAGATCGGCGACGGTGCTCACGCGCGTCCTCCTCGTCCACGAGCGAGCCCGCGCAACGTCCGGCTGATCTGCGCCTGGCTCATGCGGCCCTTCCTCTCGTCACGGCCGGTCAAGCTCGGCGGCATCAGCTGCTCGGCGGTCACGGGCGGTTGTCCTTTGGCGAGTCCCAAGTTGTGCACCTTCGCGGCAATCAGCGCCGCCTGCCAAAACGCGGCCGGCGGGCCGAACGGTTCCAAACTAAAAAATGCTTCCCACTCCTGCCACTCCTCCACGGTCAGCCGCTCGTACAGGTCCTGCACGCGCGGCATCCCCAGCGCCAGCGCTAAGCGGTAGGCGAATCGCCGACCGGGCCTGGCGCGGAGGCGTTTTTTGCCGCCTCTTTCGCGGCCTTCGTCAGGCCATTCAACTCGGCAGCGGCGTCGTAGCACTCCCGAAGCACATCGGCATCCAAGCCGCCGAGCTCCAGGATGTCGTCGTCCTCATAGAGGCGCTCGCCCTGCTCGTCGCAGAGCGCAAACACGAGCAACTTCTCGCGATGATTCCGCCGCTCGAAGTTGATCTTGCCGTCCTCCGCCACCGAGGTGGAGCTGGCTTCGAACAGGCCGTACTGCGTGCTCGTGATGTTGCGCACGTAGAGCGTCAACCCACGCTCGGCAAACACCACCGGCTTGATCCGGAGCGTCTGCCCCTTTTTCTTCAGCTGCTCGCGCAGCATCGATTTGTTCATCCGGCGCTCTCCTTCATCGTCCCGCGCACGCGCTACAGCGTGCTGGGCCGCACCACACAAAATTGAATGTTGTTGTCTTCCGCATCCAGCCACACTTTGCCGCCGCCTGAATCCCAGCCCACGATGCTGCCGAACCAGAAGAGCGCCGTCGCGCCAGCGGCGATCGAGTAGGCCGTGATGTCGTTCTTGCGGCCTTGCGGATCGGCGGCCGTCAGCAGGGTGACGGTCTTCGCGGCCGAGGCATGGACGTTCTTGATGAGCAACAATTCCTTGCCGGTGCAGAGAAACTCGTTTTTATTCACGGCATCGTAGGCCGTGAAGGCGGGGAGCAGGTCTCCGGCGCCGACGGTGACCGGGTGCGGGCCTTTAGGGGTGAAGGCGGCTAAGAGCGTTCTGGGCATCGGATCCTCCTTGGTCGAGTGGGCGAGCGCCCCGGCCGCCTGCGCTGCCGGGGCCTCCGGTTATTGAATCTTTGTGTAGCCGCCGGTCACGCCGAGCGTGACATCGGAGCTGATGGTGTCGTCCGTCGGAAACTTGCGCGGCATCTCCATCACGTAGGCGTTGAACTCTAGAATCTCGCCGTTGTTCGGCTCATAGGTGCGATACTTCCGCTTGGTCCGGCTCTGCCCGGTCGTCCAGAGCAACTGGTGCGTGTACTGCTCGGAGAGATAGTGGATCTTGAATTTCACGTCGCCCGGATCGAGCAGGCCGGGGATGAACGTTTCATACGGCGTGGTCGCCGCGTCGTTGTGGGTGGTCGTGCCGATCTTGCTGGCTTTGAAGCCTCCCAACTCGATGTCGCCGACTTCGCCGATCGTCAAATAGGAGCCGGGGCTGCCTGGATCCTCCACTTTGACGAGGGTGCCGTAGCCATGCTTCGCTGCGTCTGACATAAGATCCTCCTTGGATGAAGCCGCCTACGCGGCCGCCGAGACCCACGATTGCGTCACCAGCCGGCAGTCTGCGAGATGGCAGAGCGCCGGCCCCATTTGCACCTTGGAAAAACTCGTCACACTCAATCCCGGCCGGCCCTTGTCGGGCCCGACCGTCGGGCGCGTGCTCCAGCAGGCGCCGCCGAGCGTCGGCTGACTGCGGAAGAGCGCCTGCACCGCTCGGACAATCTCCCAGGCGGCCTTCTCGCTCGCCGTGGCATCCTGCAGCGCATAGATGAAGCGCACCTTCCAGACCGTGAGCGCCGCGAACGATTGCTGCGTCGCCAGCACATCTTGATAGCTCTCCGGTCCGAACACCCAGCCGCGCAGCGGGCTCTTCGGCAGCTCCGGCCGCTGAAACAGCGCGACATAGGTCTGCGGCTCATTCGTCCAGCGCTCATAGTCATGCACCAGCGACAGGGGATCGGCCCCCTGGATCAGCGCTTTGATGGCGGCCCGTTCCGTCTCGGTGCTCATGGATTTAATTCCTCACCAACTTGACCACGCCGTCGCGCAGATGATCCGCAAAGATCCGCTCCACCACCGGCCAGCTCGCCTCCGCCCCGCGTTCGAACATCCGCACGCCCGGCGGCGACGAGCGCCAGGCCCGCGAGCCGCGCTGCGCCATGTAGCGGGCGATCGCAAAGGCCACCCCTTTCGCCGTCTCGCCCTGCTTCAACGAAATGAACCGCTCCACCCACGGAATCAGCGCCGAGACCGGCGGCATGGCTGAGCCGGCGCGGCGGCCGAATTCCACCGGCGCTGCATGCGGCAGATTCGAACTCGTGAGCCCGGTCATGAACGTGGGCTGCTCGCGCAGCTCCGAAAAGATCGAGCCTTTCAACCCCGACTGGCCCATCACCCCTTCCGGCGTGAAGGCCCGCACCTTCATCTCGATCACCGGCTGCGACTCGCCGAAGGCCGCCCGGACGAGACGCGGGAGCTCCTCCGGATGCACGGTCGGCTGCTTCGTGATGGTGATCGTCACCTGCATGATTAGCGGCCCTCGTTCGGGTGCGTGAGTTTGCCCATCCGGTGGGTGGGCGCTTGATCGTCATCGGTAAAGCCGAAGGCCGCGCGGGCCTCGCTCTGCTTATCGAGCCGCAGGTGCGCGCGGTATTGCCCTTCGAGCTTGTCGGCCAGGCGGCTGTACTCATCGGCCTTGGACCGATAGTTCACGACGTCGGCTTGAATCGTCGGATCCTGCGTGTTGGCATAATGCGCGGCGAGCGAGCGCAGCCCGATCGAGGCGGCGAGATCCGCGACCGCCCCTTCATCGAGCGCCGGAATGGTCGAGCTGACCGCATCCACGCGATGCGGCTTGGTGTAAGGGAGGCGCAGCGTCTCGCCGGTCTGCGGCGTCGTGCGCAGCAGGCGAATGACCAACCCGGACGGCCCGCGATAGAAGATCCACTCGGTCCGTTCCAGATAGACCGGCTCTCGCTGGCCCGCCGGATATTCCAGCCGGCCGTCCGGCACCGACGAAAAGCCCTCGTGCCAGTCGAGCGGAAGCGTGAAGTCATAGGCCACGCCGTCACCGGGATAATCCTGCACGGCCGTCACCGGCCGCACCTGCGCATAGCGGGTGAGCGCCGTTTCGATCGCGCGGCGCCGTTGGTCGTCGGTGAGCTTCGCGCCGACGTCGCGCACGCGATCGTCAAACAGCGTGCTGAAGGTGGCGAGGGTGGTGGTCATCAGATGGTCCTCGTGTGATTCGCTCGTGCCGGTTCACCGATGGCCGCGAGCGGACGGCTCGCGGCGCAGGGTCAAACGGCCGCTGGTCAGAGCCGCTTGAAAATCAGAATCACCGTCATGTCGTCGGCCGTCGGCGAGGTGCCGGTGCTCGCATAATCGAGCGTCATGCTCGCCTCATCGGCGATCGAGGCGTCGGAGATGGTCCCTTCCACTTCCGTCGCGGCCGTCGTCGGCGCGCAGGTCGCCGCGGTGCCGGCGGCCTCCTGGAGCGTCCAGGTATAGGTGGGCGTCGCGGATCCGCCGAAGGCGCGGCCCGAGCATTTCACCTGCACCAGTTGCGACGGCCAGGGCATTTTCCACTGGGCTTTGTCGGCCACGGTGCTCGTGAGCTGGCTGTCGAAATGGAACGTCATCACGTAATAGCCGCTCGCGCCCTGCGCCGGATTCTCGGTCGCGGCGTTGAGCGCCGGCGTCGGCATAAACGGCAGTGCGGCCACGATGGCCAGCACGGCGCTGAAGACGAGCACCGCCGTGAGGGAACTGAGTTTCAAAGCTTTCATCGTCCATCCTCCTCTGCAAAAAAGTTCAGGGCGTGCCCATCGCGCGGCGCCGGGCGGCGCCGCGCGTGAATCCGTCTCCTTACGCCACGACGCTCTTGTCCATGCCGCGGTAATCGACGATCTCGCCGCCGTACTCATGGCGGATTTTGAATTGTGTTTTGTCTGCCAAGAACATCTGGCCGACGCCGGGAGCATCTGCGAGGAACAGCTCCGGCTCTTCCTGCCCGAGCAAAAACGCCACCTCGATCATCTCCATGTCGCTCGGCTGCCGGAACAGATACCAATCGTTCGAGTCTGTGAAGAGCGGATTGACGATGATCCGCTCCGGCGAATCGGCATTACCGAAGAGCCCCTTGACGGGGTTGTCGCCTTCATTCGCTGCCCCAGGGACACCGCCAGACTGGTTCAGCTGCTTTGCGATCGCCTGCAGGTCTCCGTGCACCGCCAGGATCGGACGAGCCCCCCACCAGGCGCCGCCCAACTTCTCGCCTGAACCAGGCTCTGTCTGGCCCATCAGCGCGATGAGCCGGTTCGTCAACGCAGTGATGCCGGCCGCGTTCGCCGTCAGCGCCACTGAGCCCAAATTGTTATGCGTCGCGTGGAAGGTTGCGATGGCGTCCCCGTCAAACACTGCGTTCCCGATCAGCAGGTTCCAGACGAAGCGGGCAAAGGTCCGGCGCGCGGCGCGCCCTTCCGTACGCACGTCGCGCATCACCACGCCGAGATCGTCGTTGAGGATCACCTCGCGCGACACCGTGAGTATGCGTCCGCGCTTAGTCACTTTGTAGTTGACCGCTTCCTCTCCCATCGTCGGCCGTTCGGTGTAATCGGCATCGCTGTTGATGATGGGCAGATCCGGCGGATAGTGCGGCGCCATTGCCTCCAGCGCGCGATAATCATTAGCCCGCCGCCGGTTCGAAATGATCATTGACTCGTGGTAATCGACCGCGAGATATTCCCGCCGCAGGCGACGGTACAGGCTATTGCCGAGGATCAGCGCCCACGCGCCGGCCAGCTGCGCTTGCGAGATGCGCACATAGTCGGGGAGGGGGTAATTTGAGGAGTCGACCTGCGTGGCCGCCATCGCCTGGAACGCCTTCGTCATGCCCTGCAGTTTTGCGAGCGGGTGGCCACTCAATCCTCTCACATGGACGTCGCCGGTGATCCGGACGTAGGCTTGCCGTAGACCCACAAACGCAGGGGCATCCCCCTTCACGTCCAAGCCAAACAGCCGGTCCATCGACTGCTGTAGCCGCTCCGGCTCCGATTCCACCGCCATGTCATTGGCGAAACCCAGGCCGGCGACTTTGCCCTCGGGCGACAACTTGTCGACCAGGCCGCGGTAGTCGCTGATCGCCTGCTCGACGTGGGCGAGATTGCCCGGCTCATCCAGGAACCGTTTCCGCAAACTCGCCTGCATGGGTTCCGGCAATTTGCTCTGCTGGATCTGCTCGACGGCCTGTTGATTCCAGACCGAGACCTTCGCCTGGCGCAGGGTCGCGCGGTCGTCCTCCGAGAGGCCGCCGCCGGCGTTCTGCGCTTGCGCGTTCGCCTCCTTCTTGTCTTTATCGTGTCCCTGGTCGGCCTGTTGGGCCGGGGTCATCGCCTCGTCGAGGAGCGTCGTGAGTTGCTCCTCGGTCAGCGCGGCCACGTCCTTCCCCTTCAGCAGGTCCGGCCGTTTGGCCTGCAGAATCGCGAGTAGCTGCTCCTTCATACGCTCCTCCTTGATGGTTGCGCCGTCACCTGCGACGGCATTCAGCGCCCGTTGAAATCCCCCCGGGGTGCCGGGGTTCCACACCACATCGACCGTGACCGGCTCCAGCACTTCGGTGAACACCTGCGCCCGCGCGCCGTCGATCTGTTCGATCTTTGCCTTACCCGGCGCATCGATCGAGAGGCCGTAGAGATCCGGCTTCCCCTTCGCGTGCGAGTCGAGCAGGTTTTGCCGCAGCCAGTCCGCGCTCTTCATGAGCGTGAGCCGCCCGACGATGCCCTGTTCCGCGCGCCACTCGGCCTGCTCGATCCAGCCGACGATGTTCTTCGCCGACTTGTCGCCGGTGCGCGAGTGCTGGCTGTCGGGCAGACAGAAGACCCGCGCGCCGTTGAATTTCGCCACGGCGGCTTGGAGCGTCTGCGCCGGGAAATACTGCCGGTTCGCGCCCATGCCGGGCTTGATGACCAGCACCGACCAGACCCAGCCGTCCTGATCGGCCTGCTCGATTCGCGCGAGTTCAAATGGCATCGTCGTCGTCTCCTCTCCGTGGTCAGACCGGTTAGGCCGCTTTCTCGGTGACGCGATGCTTCCGGCCGTCGGCGGTGACCAGCACGAGCACTGTGCCGTCCAACTTTGCCGCGAGCACATCCTCCCTCCTCATCGGCCGTTCGGCCGGCACGAAGCGCGTCGGCTCGCCCTCTTTTCTCACTTCGCGATTAGTTTGGAACATGAGGCCTTTGACCGCCGCGCGAATGCGGCTGTCGAGTCCACCCTCCGGCTTCTGCGTCGGGGTCGCGGGCGACACGGCCGGCGCAGCGGGTGCCGTGGGCTGAGTGGGCGTCTTGTCTTTCTCGTCCATGAGATCCTCCTCGGTTGCGTTAAGCGGCCTTGTCTGCCGCGGTGGTGGCCCTGCCGATAAACTCCAGCTTGTCGCCGTAGAGCGGCCGCCAGAGCACAACGTCGCAGGTACAATTCGCCGTCTCGCCGATGGCGGCGGTCGGATCGCGTGGGTGGTCGAGCTCGGCCCCAGTGATCGGATTCACAAAGGCCTCGCGCCCGCGCGTCTGCCCGTGCATGGCGAGGTGATCGGGCCGCGGCACACGCGGATGCCCGGCATGCCGCCAGACGCGCTGCAGATCCGGCACGTACTGCATGGCATCGGCCTCGCGCCGATGCTTGGCCGCCGCAAAGGCTGCGCCCACTTCCTGGCGATAGATAAAGGCCGCGCGCGCGCCGAGCGTGGCGAAGCGCCCTTCCGGTTTGCCCAGCACGGTCGACTTCTGCAGCACGCTGCCGATCTGACCGATCACGTCTTCGCGCGAGGCCCCCGAGAGCAGGCTGGTGGCAATCAGTTGATCGAGCTGCTGGCGGCCGAAGGAGGCGAGCCCGGTCAAGGCCGTCGCGCCGCGCTGTTCCAGCGCGCGCAAGAGCGACTCGGGCAGGGCGGGCAGCGAGACCTCGAATCCCATTGTGTGCAGCGTGGTCGACGCGGCCTCCGCGCCGCCGGTCCAGCCGGTGGTTTGCTCGGTCGCGAGGCCCGCGAGCGCCTTCATCCGCCAGGTCTCCAGCGCCGCGTCCACATTGCGCAAGAGCTTCGGTAGGATGAACCGGTCCCAGTCGCTCGCCGCGATCTCGCTGAGGATCTGCTTCCGGGCCTCTTCGAGCAGCCGCAGGACACGATCGACGGCCTTGTCGAGCAGGCCCTGCTTGCGTAGCCGCGCGATCGCCTGAATCTGCTGCATGTCGTCCGCTTCACTCATCGAGCGCCGACTCCTGCTTCGTTGACTCAGTCTTCGCCGTCTCGCTTTCAGCCTTCTTGTCTGTCCCAGCCTCAGCCTTGGCCGCCGGACTGCCCGGCTGATAGTCCCGGCTCGCATTGGCGAGATCTTTCTCGGCTTGGAGCTGATCGAGCTCTTTCTCGGTCATCGGCTTCAGTTCGATACCGAGCGGTTTCACGGTGAGGGCAATCAATTGCCGACCCTCTTCTTTCGTAATGAGGCACTGCGAGAGGTTCGCCGTCACGGCGCTACTGACTTTGTCGAAGGTGTCGGCGAGCTTCCCGAGATCGGCCTTCACCATTTCGGGGAGCTGCACGTCGAACGCCTCGCTGGCGGATTGCCGGAGCGCGCCCACGCGTTTAGCTTGACGGATCTGATCGGTGACCACCGTGCGAATGATGTGCGCCGTGACGCCCTGCGCCATCTCCAAGAGCTTGAAGGTCGGTTCATCCATTTCGGCGGCCGTCGCGCGGTTGACGTCCCCGCCGCCGCCGACCCAGTGCTCGGGAAACCCGGCCAGGCACAGATTGCGGAACATGCGCGCATCCACCGAGGCGTCGGCCGCTTCGAGCTTCGGCGCTTTCATCTCGATCGCCACTTTCTCGTTATGGATATGTGCGCCGCCGGCCGGCGGGAGCTTGAAGTTTTTCGTGTGCTCCTGAATTTCCCCATCGGTCGCGCCGGTCACGGTCACATCGGTCAGGATGCGGTTGGCCAGGTCGGCGCGCTCCAGGCGGTTGAACATGAATTGCTCATGGCCGTCGAGCCAGTCGGCTTTGTCGTAGAGGTCGGAAATGCCGCGCGAGCCGTTCGAGACTTTATTGATGGAGAAATAAAAACAGTCGCCGTCGGTGAACTCGCGTCGGAGCGACTGCGCGAGCGGCGTCAGCTCTTCTTCGTCGATCCCGAGAATCACGCGATACTTCCGCGCGGGCACCTCGGTGTAGTTGGTCCAGGTGCGGGTAATCACGCCGATGGGCTGCTCCGCGTTGTCAGGGTCGAGCACCACCTGCGCAATGAGCGTCGGATCGAGATAGCCGAGCCGCATCCGGCCGGTACCCGGAGCCACGAAGCGCGGCCAGCATTGCTCGCCGAAGATGCCGAGGTCGCGGATCTTCTGCGGCAACTTCACCGGCCATTGGTTCACCGGGTCGTGCCAGAAGGTATCGAGCAGCGCCTGCGCAGCTTCGTCTTCCGCCATGAGCGTGACGCCGCCGCCAAGCTGATAGGCGACGTTGATATTGATGAGCCACTTGGCCAGCGGGTTCGTGGCATAGAGATAGTGACCGATCTGGGCTTGCCGCTCTTGATCGAGCGGCGAGAGATCGCGGAGCGTGCTCTGCAGATCCGACTGCCCGGTGAACCGGCGGAACCCGGCCATACTGGGCTCCCAGGTGGCCAGCGAGGGGAGGGCTTGGCGCGCGGCGGTCGGTTGAGGTGCCTCAGGTTGAGTGACGATTCCGCCGGTCCGCGTGCCCAGGATCCATTGACCGACGGCTTGTCTGATTGCGTCGAACGTCATGCAACTCCTTTAAGCGAGGCCGCCGATCGGGCAGCCCTCAGAGCCTCGCCCTCACGAGTGAGGCCCAATCTCCGGGCAGCTTCCACGAGGCACCCCAGCCGTTCCGTCGCAGGAATGATCGCGGCCACCGATCGGCGCTTTAATCCCAGCGCCCCAGGGGGGTAGCAGCCGGGTGGCAATCCTTCCGCTGCGGCGAGGTCGTCAATCGTCTGCCGCGCCGATTTCTTGGCCCGTTGAACGGGGGTTGATTTGACCTTTAATAAGGCCGCCCCTTTGAGGCGTTGCGCGTTATGCCAACGGTCCCTACAACTCGCCGCGCAGAATTCCTTCTTGACACCGTTTCGATTTTTCGGCTGCAAGCCAGTCCCGCATTGCTTGCAGTTTGACCCTGTACTTGGTTCCCGCTGCCCCGTAGGGCGCTGCACGTCCTCGATCGCTCCCCTCATAGGCCACTCCCGCTTCCAGGACTCCCTAAGCGCCCATACCGCTCGCGCCAGTTTCGCCGGGCGGCCCCCACTTCGACCCCACCGCCTGCGAGCACCTCCCGGCGGGCATCCGCACCGCTCCGGCGATCGCCCCAGGCCGAGGTCACCGTGCCCATTGCTGCCGGGGGACCAGAGGTAGAGGCGGCCTGGAGGGCGAGCGCTTCCGCCCAAAACTCATCGGCATGGCCGGTGGCCTCCGTCCGTTCGGCATCGAAGCGAAAGTGCCCGGTGCCGGTCGGCAGTTTTTTGATGCTGTGAAAACTGTTGCGGAGGTAGATCTCGGCCGGGATGCGCACGAGGCCGTCTTCCATCTTCTGTTTGATCCCGGTGGCCAGCGTTTCCTTACTGGCAATCGTGAAGTCGATGCCTTCCACTTTGCTCGCGCCGAAGCGGTCGATCGCTTCCTCAGCGATCTGCGCGCCGATGCCGGTCTGATCGATGCAGGCCCGGCGTAGCTGGGGATGAGCGAGGAGGGAGAAGAGCACGACCTTCTGGATGAAGAACGGCACCTTCTTCATGCGAATCACGGCGACGGTTTCCTGCACGCCTTGCCGGTCGCGATTCAGCCAGATCACCGAGCCGTCCCGCCGACGGGCGACGTCGAAGCCCACATAGAAGGCCTCGCCGTTAAGCAAGGTCGGATCCAGCACCTCGAACGACGGGGGCAGGATCTTGCTGGCGAGATAGACGCGGTGCATCTCTGCGGCCTGCGCCAAGAGCAAGCCCACCCAGAGCGGCTCCGGCTCCAGCTCCTCGTCCTCACATTTCGCGATCAGGTCATAGGTCAGAAAGGCGGTCGCTTCGTCGATATACTGGATCAAATATTCCTGATCCCACGCGTCGTCGTCGCCGAGCGCCTCCTTGAGCTGCTCCGGCGTGGCGAGGTGCCCCTCCTCATCGCGCAGATCGAGACCGCCCTTGACGGCGGCGTAAATATCGAGCTGGCTCGTGTGATAGGCCGGATCGCCTTCCTCCATCTTCTTGGTCCAGGCGACGTCGAGATCGTAGAACTTGTTTTGCTTGCCCTGCGTCGTGCTGGTGACCTTCAGGCGGTACCCGCGGGTGATGACCGGAAAGAGCGCCGTCCAGATCTTCCGGCTGTTCTTGTGAAAGGCAAACTCATCGAGCGAGACGTTGGCCGAAAAGCCGCGCGCCGTGTCCGGATTCGCCGGCAGGCCCAGGATGGTCGATTTATTGGGCAGCCGGATTTCGAGGGATTTGTATTTCGCCTCGTCGCCCTCCCACGTATCCTCCAGCAGCTTCACGGCGGCGCCGTAGGCTTCGCAATGCACCCGGGCCTGCTCCATATTCTTTTTCGATTGCCGCTCGCCGCGCGAGAGAATCACCCAGTTCGTCCGGCGATCGTGCACATCGTCGACGATCTCGCGCGTGTCTTCGAAAGTCTTGCCCGATTGTCGGCACCAGCGCCGCAAATCGAAGCGCGCGTGCCATCGGGCGGCATCCTTCTGGTACTGGGTGAGTTGCAGGGCTGGCATCGTTAGACTGCGGGAACGATCCCGTAGATCTCCTCTCGAATGCGTTTGAGCGTCTCCGGATCCAGATTGCGTGACTTCCCGAGGTCCTCCACCTTCTCCGCCGCCGTGGCCACCTTCTGCTGGAGTAATTCCAGCCGCTTTGTTTGCACTTTCAGCGCGGTGCCCATTTGTTCGGTGCGCTTGATGCGATTGAGGAGCTGCGCGGCTTCGAGCGTATCGGCATGATCAAAGTTGGCCTCGGCCTGCGAGAACAGGCTCACGAGCTTGTGCTTGATCAACAGCATGAGTCCGTCGGTCGGATCGACGTCGGGGTTCTGCTTGAGGAGCGCCATCATCGCGTCGACTTCCTTCTGGATGGTCTCGGCCCGGTACCGCTTCTCATTCCACGCGGCCTGATAGCGCGAGAGCGCCGACTTCGAAATGATCGTGCCGGTGGCCTGCTTCACTTGCTCGACGATCTGCTCGTAGGTCGTGCCGGGAATCTCCAGCAGCTGCCCGACCAATTCCTGCACCCCGAGCTTTTCGATCGAACTGTGCGCGCGCGATTTGGCCATCAGCGTGGGTCCACCACCGGATAGTTCGTGACCGTGAGATGCTTGAGCCCACCGGCGGTGGAGCCGCCCGCCGTGGCGCCGAGACAGAGCGCCGTCTTCATCGTGCGCAGGTGAAAGCCGCGATAGAGCTGGCGCGTGATCTGATCGTCGGAATCGTGCAAGAGAAACTTCCCGCGCAGCCGGCGCAGCGCAACGGCCAGGGCCTCGCGATCGCGTTCCAGAAATTCCGGCCGATAGCCTTCGGTGTCGTGGTAGGGCGGGTCGCAATAAAAGAACGTATCGGCGCTGTCATACTTCTCGATGCACTGTTCCCAGTCGAGCCATTCCACGGTGACCGAGGCGAATCGTTCGCGGATCCGGACGGCGACCTGGCGCAACGCCTCAGCCGTCCGTAGTGTTGTCCCGCCGCCCTTGATCGCGGTGCCGAAGGTCTCGCCCTTGCCGGCGAAACCGAGCGACTGCCGATACAGGAACCGCGCGGCGCGTTGAATGTCCGTCACGCCAGGCTGGGCGCGATAAGTGTCAAAGGTCTGCCGGCTCTTGAGGAGCCAGGCCATTTCCTGATCCAAAGCGTCCGGGTGAAACTTGATCGTATTGAACAGACCCACGAGCCGCTCGTCACGATCGTTGTAGACTTCCGTTTCGGACTTCGGTTTATTCAGCAACACGCTGGCCATCCCGCCGAAGGGTTCGACGTAACAGCGGTGCGCCGGGAACAGCGGAATCAATCGCGCCGCGAGTCGGGCCTTGCCCCCTTTCCACGGGGCCACCACCAGCGGCTTGCCGGATCCGGATTTCGCGTCAGTCATAGAGCCGTCCTCCTGTTCGGTCATCGGATCTCCGTCTGCGGCTTGCCGAGATCGTCGCGCAGGAGACGGATCTCATCTTTCAACCGTTCAAACTCCTGATCGGCGCGGGCCAGTTCCGCCACCGCGACGCTCAGCGCCTCGGTATCGAGCGCATCGATCGCCTTGTGTTTATCGACCAGGGTGCGCACGCGATCTTTCAGCCCGTAGATGTTCACCGCCACATGCCGGGCGCGTTGCTCTTTTTCGAGCAGCAGCCCTTCCTGGCGCAGCCGGTCGTCACTTGCCATGATTGCGCTCCATTGAATCCATTTTGGCCACCAGCGTGGACTGCACCTGCACGGCCAGGAGGATCGTATCTTTCGTCTCCTTGAGCATCACGCGATACGCTTCGTTGATTTCCCGAAACGCGGTCAGGTGCGCCTGCTGGGTTTCGTCATAGCGTTTCGTGATGTTCTCCAGCGCCGACTGGCGATACATCATGTAGGCGAGAATGCCGAAGCCGACGAGGCAGAAGCCGAGCCGCTCGGCGAGCTTGCCCCAGCGCTCGATGTCGCTGTCGCCCGACGGAAACGTCGGCACGGCCTCCTGCGCGAGCGCATGCACCGTCAGGACATAGAGCACCAGGCCCATCGCGAGCGCGCAGAGCTTGGTGAGTTGCTGCATCCAGGTCATTCGCGTGTCTCCTTCGGTCTCGCCATCGAGAGATCCCGTTGTCCGTCGCGCTCGGCTTCGCAGCGTTCGAGCCGCAACCGGAGTCCGCGCTCCGATTGATATCGCTCCTGCATCCAGACGGCGCTCACGTGGTAGCTGCCGTCGGCCTCGCGGACGATCTGCCGGTCGCTGCTCAACACCATCAGCTCAGGGGAGCTGCTGCAGCCCGGCAGCATCGCCGCGAGGATCCAGATCGCCGCGGCGGATCGCGGCCTGACGCTCCGCCTCGAAATCCCTCGTGAGTGTGGCGGCGTCGCCGGTCGCCGCGGCTTGTGCGTTACGCTGCACATCGTGGTCATAGTCTCTCTCTGCGTTCGCCCGGTCCCGTTGCGGCTTCGTCGCCCGGCGATCCTCCAGGATGGAGAGAATCAGATTCAGCACCGCCAGCAGAATGGCTCCGCCTTCAATCATCGGCGACGGCTACCCGATATAGGGCCGCTCGCCGCCGCGCCGAAGCGCCGCGACTTGCTGCGCCGTCTCCACCGCTTTGGCCTCACTCTTCGCCACGGCCGCGCGGAGTGAGATCGCCCCGCCAAAGCCGAGCGCGACGAGCGCCTTTTCGGCAATGGCTTGATCGATCACCCCGAACAGCCAGAGCCCGATCACGACCAAGCCCAGCGCGCTCATGAGATAGGTTTTTTTGCCGCTCAAGAAATTCAACACCGCGTCCATCGTGTGCTCCTTCGGTTAGCTCCCGCAGCGCGGGAAATAGGCCTCACTCATCGACACATGCCAGCCGCTCTGCACTTCACCGAAGCGGTTCACATAGAGCCCCTGCTGACTGTTCACTTCTTCGAGGAGAAACGGCCGCCCCCAAAACCCGCCCTCCGGACAGCGCCGCGACCAGATCTTGAATGACTTCGCGCCGCAGTCGTACCGGAGCGCGTGCAAGTCCTGCCCGCCGATCCGCTCTTCCGTCGCCGGCATCGCCGTGCAGGGCTCATTCAGATTCAGAAACAGCACCATGAGCAATTGAATGGCATCCATCTCAGTCCGCGCTCCGCAGAGAGACCCACACCATCAACACCCCCACGATCATCAGCAGCAGCATCAGGCCACCGCCCGTCGCAGCCACCCGCGCAAAAACTTCCGCTGCGTTTCGTCCTTGTCGGCCAGCGCGAGATAGTGCCGGCTTTGCTCCACGCGGATCGCGGCAAGGAGCGCCGCCGGCCGTTCCAACTTCACCGCCTGCAGCGTTTGCGGTCCGAACAACCCGTCGATCGTAATCACGCGATCGCCGAGCGCCCGGCAGGCTCGCTGCACCAGCTCGATGCCCTTCATGCGGCCGGCGTAAAACGGCCGCGCCGCGTCGTGGGCCATGTGCACCGTGATTTCTAAGAGCTTATTCGCCAGCGCCTGATCAGGGAGCTGGTCGTAGAGCGGGTTCCAGAAATTCACCCGGTACAGTTCGATCGCACGGGCCTTGGTCAGTTCGGCGATAGTCAGCTCCGGGAAGCGCGTCGCGGAAATGCCGAAGTTCGTCACGCCGCCATGATCGGCCCGGTCGTCGACGAATCCCGCTTCGGTTTTTAAGAGTGCGGCCACCGCTTGCTGAAACTCGGCCATCTACGCCTCACGCCAATAAAAAAAGGCTGGTCAAAGAGGCGTTCAACGCCCCTTCAACCAGCCTTCGGAATCCGATCAGCTGACAGATATGTCTCACACCGCGGCGCCCGTTGGGCGTCCCGCGCGAGGGGCCTTCCGTCTCCGGATCAGCACCTCGATTTGCCCGATCTTATGCTCGCTCACCTTCACTGTCAATTCACCAAAGCCGCTCGCCATCAGCTCTTCCAGCGCGTCGAGGATGTCGTCTCGCGTGTAGAGCGTCTCAGACACCGACGGCCTGGACCGAGCATCCCTCGATCTCCTGGGTGACAGGCTGGGCCGCCGCGCGATGAGCCGGAAGGAGCACCGCGCCATACCTCCGATACAAATCTTCGAGCGGCACCTCAAACAAATCGGCCAAGGCTTCCGCCTGCTCAGCTCGGGTTGCGGGGATCGTGGCGTGCATCGTATTCACGGAACCACCTCCTTGTCGGATGGGCCGGATGCGGGTGGACTCGACTGCGCTCATCGCCAGACCTTCTTCCGCGCGTTGAACCGCGCGAGCTTCGCTTTCAAGTCACGCAACAGCACTGTTTCATCCCACCCTGTGATGGGTGATTGATTCAATTCATTGACGATCATCTGCAGTGCGCACTTCACGGTCGCCACCGGCGGCGCAGTGATCTCGCAGGGCCCTCGCCATTCCAGGATCGCGCCCCCGCTGCACGACACGTTTGCGATGACGGGCCCATCCTTTTTTTCTCGCAGCGTGCAACCGGCATACGCCTCCCACCACTGGATATGATGCGCGTCGTTATAGGTCACCCGAATGCCGGTCGGGAACGTCACGGTCACCATCTCAGCCTCGCGACAAAATGGCTTTCGCCCGTTCGAGGATCAGCACGTCGGCCTGCTTCTCGGCAATCACTTCGTCGATCGCGGTCAGTGCATCGCCGGCCGTCATTGCCGGCTTCTTCACCGGCCGCGTGACGACCACCGTGGGTTTCACCGGGACCACGGCGACCGTGCCTCGTGAATGAGCTACGCATGACGCGGTTCCGGGAACGGCCTCGTGCCGACACCACTTCTCCCGGCACTTGACGCGGGAGACGCTGCCGAGCGCGGCCCCCCCCTCCGCATGAGCAAAACAGTACGCCCCCTTCGTTTGTGTCGTGCAACCCTCTGCCGCGCAGCGTCCCATGTCATCGTGCTCCGGGTCCGTTTCGTAAAACCGCTTCGAACATTGCACACACTTCCATTCGCCGACTTCGTCTCCGCGCACCACTAACCCGCCGCACTTCGTACAGGTCAATTCCGCTCCGCGTGCATCAGCGGCTCCATCAGGAGCTGCAGCCGACTGCGATCGGGCGTCATCTTGCCGATCGACGCGAAGCCGCGCACGAGCGACGCCCAGCTCTCGTCATTCACGAAATCATCCACCGTCATCAGCCGCGCGCAGGCCACACAATATTCTCTCCCGATCACCCCACGCGCCGGACAGGTCCCCGGCAACGGCGAAAAGATCAGCAGCACCGGACGCACATCCGACGGCGCCGCGCAGCCTTTGATGTCACACCGTCCGTTCATTCAACGATGCCTCCGCCTATGCGCCTGCTGTGCTCCAGGAGTATCAGCGCATCGATCCGTGTGACGAGGTCATCAACAAACCACCCTCCGACGATGATGCGATTCCAAACGGCCTTTTCTTCAGGACTCATATCCGTTATCGTTTTTCTCGTCAGGGACAAGAACATCTGGAACCGCCGAGCATCTTGCTGGACGTTGGACCCAGTACTGTACGGTGACGGTTGGCCGTTCATTCCTGCTCCGCTCCGGCATAGCCGCCGCGCTTGAGTTGGCGGATCTCCTCTACTTGCGCTGTGCACACTTCCTGCACAGCCGTGAGGGCCGCCGTCAGGTCATCGTTCCGCTGCTTCAGGTGCGCAATGATCGCAGCAATCTGGTCGATGCCGTTTGTATCGAGCACGAGCTTAATGGTGGGCGCCTCGGCCACTACTTCCCCTCGCAAGCGATCGCCGCGTTGGCGGTCATCACCGCGTCGCGCACATGCCGGATGGCCGCCGTCTGATCGGCGCTGGGCGGCGTGTGTTCCAGAATCGCGAGCGCGAACTGCTTCCCGGCCTCGCGCACCGCGTGATATTTATTCACCGTCGCCAGGTCTTGCGGTGGATGATGCTGAAACCAGTGGTCGATTTGTTCGTGCGTCATGTCTTACCGTCCTTCCGCGGTGATGATGGCGAGCGGGCCGCGCGTCTGATAGGTGATGCCCCGGCAGCCGGCCTGCTCTAAGAGCGCGCGCATCTGCCGTTCCGTTTGGAATGTCACTCGCTGTGCTCGCCAGATCTCGCGCAACATCGTGCGCCAGGTATGGGTGACGAGCCAGAGCCGCCCATAGGGCCGGAGCCCGCGGGCCATCAATGGGATGACACGCGCCACATCCATGTAGGGGAGGCCGCGTCGGCTCATCACCAAATCGTACAACCGGGCCATCATGAACATCTCCTCGGCGCGCAGCGCAAAGAGCGTGAGGTGCGGCCAGCGCTGCCGGCCCCAGGCGATCGCCGCCTCGTCGGCATCGACGCCAACCAACCTCGTGACGTGCGGATAGCGCGTATGGATCGCCGCCAGCTGGCTCCCGGCGCCGCAGCCCACGTCGAGAATCGACCGCACGTGATGCGGCACGTCGGGCATGAGGTGCTCGGGATGGTTCGGATTGAGGGCAATGACATATTCGCGCTCATAAGACTGTGTTATCTTTCCGTCAACCATAATGCCTTGCCTCCCGCAAGGGTTGTGGCCAGGAGTCCGGATCGGCGCCAACCGATCCGGACTCCGCCTTTGTGTGCTACAGCCGAGCCCCCGGATCCCCTACGGAGTGACTGGTGACTCGTGTACCGTATCCCCGTCGGTCGGCTGCGTGGATATCTCGTCCTGCCCGGCATCAATCGAGGAAGCGCCCCCACGGCTCGAACGTGATCCTCCGACGAACGCCGGCTCGTCGGTGTGCTTACCGTTTACACCCGCAGCGCTTCCTCTTGCTTTCCAGCCGCGCGCCTCCATCGCTTTGAGCCCTTCAATCACTTTGTTCGCCTGCTCCCTCGTCTGCGGCCAGGTACTCCCGCAGGTGCGGCGGGAGAAATTCATCCGGGCCTGACCGACGGCGGCGATCCCCAGCAAGTCGAACAGCTCGCTGATCTTCTGGGTCTGTTCCGTCGTCACCAGTTCGTCCGGCTGCCGTTCGTCGCGGCCCGGTCGGCCTTTGCGTCGTGACTTCGCGAGCCCGGCATCCTTGGCGAGTGTCGTGAGTCGCTGCCAGACCGTGGTCAACTGCGTCGGCGTCATGTCCTTCGTGCTGGTCACGCCGACGAGCTTCAGTTGCATGTCTTTCCGCACGTCGTCAGGCAGCTGCAGCGCCGAGGCCTGCGCATGAATCCCGGCGATCAACTTTTTGCGATCGGTCGGGCCGACGCGTTTGGCAAAGGCGGCTCTCATCGCTGATCCTCACAGCAAGGCATTAGAATTGCCCCCCCCCCAACGGATTCTGCCTGCGCGTGCATCCGGTCATGCCAGAGCTGCGCGTGCAGCGCGGCGACGATCTGCGATTCGGCCTCCGTGATCGATCCGCGCAGAATGATGCCCGCGAGTTGATCGTGCTCGGCCTCGCTCAAGCGCTCCGCATAGATCGTCCGCAAGTCGCGGAGCCGGACGCGATCGGCGTCGGGAATGGTGTACGTCGGGTGACTCATCACGCTCCCTGCTGCCACGTGTCCGTGCGTTTGCAATCCGGGCAGATCCAATTCGCCGAGAACCGCCGTTCACATTTCAGGCACCGCCGGGTCGGCCGAGCCTGCGCGATCGTCGAGCGCCTTGCATCCCGGCGCCGCTCGGCCTCTGTCCGCGGCATGCCGGCGGGGCGACCGTTGGGCCGCGACGTGAGCCCGGCCGCGGCCAGGGCACAGCTCCATCGCTGAAACCGCCGGAAGATCGTGGTGTGCCCGTACCGGCCATGCCGCATATAGGTGAGCTGCGTCGCGCGGCCTTGTTCGCGTTCGACGCGCTGGAGATCAGCCAGCAGTGTGATCGTCGGAATCATGCGGCGCTCCCGGTTTTGACCTGCCGCCGTTTCTCCCATTCCTCGCGCCAGATTTTCTCCACGAGTGCGCGCTGCGCCGTCGTCCAGATCCGCTTGCTCCCGAGCGACAAGAGCAACTCGTCTCGATCGGCGGAGCCGCTCCCCAGCAGCGCCAGCGCGCGGGCCTGTTCGGTGGCGGTCACGAGGCTCACTTCTTCCTCCTGGTCAGCGCGGCACGGCGGCGGCGTGTTTTTCGATTCAGTGTCAGCGGGACCGGCGGCACTGGATCGGCAAAGCCTCGTCCGACTTCCACACCCTCTACCAGCTTGGACAGCTCGCGTTCCCGCTCAAGGCCCTTCGCCAACAGGGCTGCATCAAATACATCATCCTCCACCACAATCACTCGGGCGTTCGGATTCACGCGGCCTCCGTCGTCTGTGTCGTCGTCGGTCTGCCGACGAGCCCTGCCTCTTTCGCCCAGAGTGGCGGCCGTCCTACCGAGCCGGGTCGCCAGAGCCCCTGAGCCCGTGTCACACGCCGCGCCCGGCGAGCCTTGTCCAGGTGGTCGACACATTGTCCCGTGGAGCCCGGCGCGATCGGCTTCGGGCAATACCAGCACAAGCCCTGGGCATGCCGCTTCGCGCGCACGCGGCGATTGATCTCGGTTTTCGTCAACGGGAGCGCCCCGAGTCGTTTCATGCGGCCACCTCGCCTCCCTCGCTCGGCCCGTGCATTGTCCGCTCGTGAAACGGCGGCGCGATCTTCTCGCGCCAGTCGTGAAACTGTAGGAGCGCCGCGGTCACTTGCTGTTCGAGTCGCTCGCGCACAGCCTCTTCATGCTCCCGCGCATTCGGCACCTGTTGGCAGAGTCGCAGCACCGCCCGATCGATCCACCGAAGGCGTTCCGCTTCTTGCGCCGCGGCCGGCACATGCCGCATCTGCGCAATCAAGAGCGCGAGGCCGTCGATCGCATGGGCCCGCTCCTGGAGCGACAGCCCGCCGAGCGGCCGCTGCATCCAGGCCAGGGCCAGCTCCACCAGACAATCCGGCGCGCCCTGGCGCTCGATCGGGGTCATGCGATCGGTGCGGTCGTTCATTGCGTGAGCACTCCCACCAGCCGCAACACGGCGACCCAAATTCGTAAGGCGACCCAGGTCAGTCCGCCGATCACCACTAGAAAGATCAGCGCCTCTAAAATCGGTTCAACGACGTGTCGCCACACGCGGGATTCCGGCACGGCCATTACGCGACCTCCTGTAGGTCGATCCGGAGTTGATCCAAACAATCCGCCGGGGTGTTCCGCTTCAATTTTGCCAGCCGCTTCGCGAGCCGAATGATTCGCGCCTTCAGCTCCTGCGCCGCCTGCTCCGCCTCTTGCGCCGTCTCGATCAGGAAATAGCCCGCCGGCGCTTGCGACGCGCTGCCGATCGGCTGATTGTGCCGCTCGATGAGCTGCACGATCACCTCGCGCATCTTGCGCACCTCCATCCCGACCTGTTCGGCGAGGGCCTCTTTATGGATCGCCGCCGCGCGCCCACGATGGCACTGCAAGGTCTCCAGCACGAGCAGTTCGCTGGGAGAGAGTTCCATCGGTCGTGCGCGGTCGGTCATGTCGTCAGCACTCCTTGCTCGATCGCCAATTTCACCAGGTGCGGTGTCGTCTTCGCCCTGAGGCGATGCCGCAGCCGGCTGCGATGCACCTCCACCGTGCAGGTCGCGATCCCGAGTCGCTTGGCGGTGACCTGTGCCGTCTCGCCGTTGCAGATCCCGGCGAGCACCTCGCGCTGGCGTGGGGTGATCGGTTTCACGCCGCCTCCTCGTCCTCGTCCGTGGCGCTCTTGAGCAGCGCCTTCACGAGCCGTTCAATGTCGGTTTCCACGGCCTTCACCACCACTTGATCGCCGGCGTCTTCGACGGTGACGCCGAGCTTGCGCAACTCGGCCGCATCCAAATCTTCCAGCCCGGTCGCGCTCGGTTTTTCGGTGGTGATGATGAGCTCCGCCACATGATCCGGAAATTTCTTTTTGATGAGCGCGACGAGCGCGGCGTCGTCTTCCCACTCCATCTTGCCTTTGCCTTTGCGCAGGCCGACTTTGATGCCGTGCAGGATCCGGGTCTTTGGCTTATCGAACAGGTGATGCGCCGCGTCGATCGCATTCCGCAACTCGATCTGCGTCTCCGCCGTCAGGGCGACGTGCCGCTTCAATTCCTTCAGGTGCAGCTTCTTCACCGCCGTCAGCGCGGCATCGAGCGCCGTGAGTTTTTCGGCGAGCCGGGCGCGGCGGTCGGCGTAGGCCTTCGCTTTCTCTTCGATGTCGGCCAGTGTGAGCTCGGTCATCGGATCTCCTCAGTCGCGAGGGCGGCGGTCAGGGTCTCGTGCAGCCGCCGGAGTTCATGCACTTTCTTTTTCCCGTCATGATTGCTGTGGGCCCAGAGCGCATCCAGCTCCGCGACGATCTGGCCGGCTTGCTCCACTGAGAACCCGACTTCGATGTCGGCCAGCGGCGCCTCAGACATGGTGCGGCTCCTGCGCGGAGTTCTCGGCCTCGTGATGGAGCGACGCGACGGTCACCCGGCAGAGCTCTTCAAAGTCGTCCGCCGCCATGCGATCGGCAAACTGCCAGGCCAGGCGGATGTTCGCCCGGTCGAGCGCGTGTTGATCCACCAGCATCGTCAGACTCATGCGAGCCTCCCTGGGCCGTCCAGCGCCCGTTGCTGCAGCGCGAACCGGATCCGCTGGTTGCGATAATCCCGACAGAGCGCGCACAAGAGCAGCGCGCCGACGACGAACACGGGTGACGAACGATCCGGGCAGCAACGCCCTTCGCAGCGCGTTTTGCGGGCCGCCCCGAGATGGATCACCGGGGCCATCGGTCGGCCCGGCAGAAATTGCAACACCGTGGCGATCATGCGGCCCTCCGTGCGGTGCGGCTGAGGATTTTGCGCAAGTGCTCGGCCGTGATCCCAGCGGCCTCCAGCTGCTCGCGCCAGGCCCCGGTTAAGCGCGCGGTTTTGATCTTCGCGGCCAGTTCCCAACAGCGCCGCAGCTCGCGCTCCGTGAGGCCGGCGAGCCGTCCGGGATCGCCGAGCAAGACGAGATAGGCCCAGAGCATCAGTGAGGTCGGCTTGCGCGAGTCGAAGACCGTCCCTTTCGTGTCGCCGAACTCGGTGTGGCAGACGGTGCAGCGATAGCGCGAGAGGCCCGGCGTCAGCGGGTCATCGGTCGGCTCGGCCAGATCGTTCCCGTCGAAGCAGCTGGCGCAGACCGGCAGGCCGGCCGACTCCTGCCACCGGGCCCAGCGGAACGTCTTCGCGAGTGTTCGATCGAGCGCAGAAGTCCCCTTCATGATCTCCTCTTCAATTCCCGTCGAAGCACATCTTCGATCGTCGCCAGATCGCGACCATATTTAGTTGCAACTTGGTACACGCTCATTCCCTGCTTAAACCCATCCAGAACGAGGATTCTCAATGCGGCAAAGCTGACCACATTCACTTTGTCCTCTTCCCACTTCGGCGACACCGTCGAGGAGGGGCTCACTTGCGCGCATGCACCGAGGGCCTTCCGAGGCCGCGCGGGGCGCGAGCACGAGCCCCCCTTGACGGTCGTCGCTTTCTTCATGCCGCCAACCTCAGCGCTTTCTGCAGATCGTCGAGGCTCATGTGGCTGCCGCGACGGCTGGCGAACTTTCCGGCGTCTTCCAAGAGATTGCCCAGGCGACGGCCGCTGCTCATGGTTTGCGGATCGCCTTTGAGCAGCGCGATCGCCTGCTGCACGTCGCGCTCGCCCATCACGGCTTCGAACATGAGCCGGGCATCGTCGAGCGAGAACTCCGGCAGTTCATGCACGCGCCCGGCGACGCGGGAGGCGAGCTGTTCATACTCTTCACTGCGGCTCGTGAGATGCCGCGCGAGGGAGGGAATGCCCACCAGGATGACGCCGGTGCCGGTCTGGTCGTAGATGTAGCGCAGCGCATCGAGCGCGCCGAAGGCGAGGGTGTGCGCGTCGTCCACGATGAGACAGCGGCCTTTGTCGGTCAGTTTATGTTTCAACCGTTTCATGAGCGCCCGGCTGTTGCCGCCGTCGCCCACTTTCAGCGCGTCGCAGAGTTCCTGCTGCACCCCGATCGCCCCGAGCCGGGCCCAGGCCGTGATGACGATCAGCGAGGGATCGTCTTTGATGGCCTGCCGGATCGTCGTGGTCTTGCCGGTCCCCGATCCGGAGAGCACGGCGCTCATGCGCCCGTATTTGTGGCTGTACTTGATCACATCGAGCATGGCCTGCGCCGGACGTGTCGGCACAAACGGCACTTTGAGCAGGCCGCCTTCGTCTTTCGATTCTTCGCGCTCGACGTAGCTCTTGAGCAACAGGGCCACCTTGTCGACATCGCCGTCATATTTGCGCTTCAGAAAATTCGAGATCACCGCCGCGCTCACGCCGCAGGCGCTGGCGATCGTGTTCTGCGTGAGCGGCCGGCCGGCGGTCTCGCGGCGGTCGATGAGATTCAACACGCGTTCGAGGACGATTTCGTTCTGCGGACTGAGCAACGCCATTAGCCGACCAGCTCCTTCAACAAGGCTTCACGGGTGAGTGCTGCGGTGGCACCGGCAGAGCCAGCCGCCGACTCCGAAGTCGGTCGACGCGGCGGCTGGTCCGAGCGGTGCCCGCGGCGGGACGGCGCAGACTCCTGAAGGGTGGCAGGAGTCGTCGCCTCCGCGGCGGGCAAGGCCTGCATCATCTGGGCGGCGGCCTGATCGAGCGCGGGGAGCATCTTCGGCAGCGCTCGCACGCCGGTCGGCGTCGGCTCCGGCTCGTGCAGAGAAATCACTTTGCGCGAGCGGGCCTCCGCAGCCATGCGGGCCAGTTCCTTGTCCGGATCTTTGAGGACACCGCGCGCTTCCACGTAGGCGGTGACGGTTTGCCGAGCGAACTTTTTCCGCCGATGCAGTGCGGCGAGATCTTCGCGAGTCGCCCCCATCTTCATGGCCGGATCGTTCACGGCTTCGCAGACGAACTTGCCGCCGGCGA
>ERZ1292625.926-Hain-H41-01um-R1-926-length-39351-cov-10_pt1 | contig 39351 bp, 52 predicted proteins | sample MGYA00564400_ERZ1292625 | MGnify/ENA primary metagenome ERZ1292625 (study PRJEB36523, sample SAMEA6512639) | groundwater metagenome | collected 2019-01-08 | study: AquaDiva: Metagenomics assemblies of 32 groundwater samples
CGGACGTAGCCGAACTCGCTGAGCATGCCGCCGCCGATGTCGACGATGCGCAGCGGCGTCACGAAGAGGCACACGTCGGGACGGTGGCCCTGGATGTGGGGCACGACGTTGTAGCGCTTCGGGTGCCAGTCGGTGCCGGCGCAGGCCGCGGGGGCCCGGTCGGCGGGGGTGCCAGCGACCTCGTGACCCAGGCGCAGCAGCTCCGCCTCGAGCTCTGGCGCGTCGTCGGTCAGGAAAAAGCGCATGGGGGGTTCCTCCGCTCAATGTTTCGCTGTAGTTTCGCAATGTCACACAACAGCGCTGGACACGATAGTGCCCCCCCCCATCGACACCATCAACCTGCGAGACTGCCCGGCGCGGCCGGGGTACTTCATCTACGCGTTGGTGGACCCCCGCACGGACGAGATTCGGTACATCGGGAAGGCGCAGGGGTACCTGAACTCCAGGCTGAAGGGACACATCTACGAGGCGAAGAGCGGCAAGCGAGTGACGCACAAGCTGTCGTGGATCCGGCAGTTGCTCGACGCAGGGCTTGCTCCGGTGCCGAAGGTTGTTGCGCAGTTCGTCCGTGGCGATACCCTCGCCAACGCAGAGCGTGAGTGGATCGCGCGGATGCGGGCCGACGGCGTCCGACTCGTCAACGCCACGGACGGCGGGGAGGGGATGCCCAACCCGTCGCCAGAAACGCGGGCGAAGCTACGAGGCCGCGGGTGCACCTTTACCGAGGAACAACGGGCGAAGGGTAGGGCCATCCGTATGGCCAACGCGGCAAGTCCAGAGCGACGGGCACGGCGGGCGGAAAATGAGGCTGAGGCGTATCGGCGCAAGTGCCGCAGGATCGCGGAACTCGGCCCCGAAGGATATGCAACGTGGAAAGTTGAGAACGCCCGCAGGATGGCGGCAGCCAGAGTCGAACGCGAGAGAGCGCGGGGGGTCTCCAAAACAGAGGAGCACAGGGCGAAGTTGAGCGCGGCCGCACTCAAGGCCGTCGCGGAGAACCGGCACCCTACATTCAAGGGGCAGACGCACACCGAAGAGACTCGCGCGAAGATGCGCGCCGCGTGGGTCAAGAGGAAGCCGACCCACTGCCCCCAAGGGCACGAGCGAACGGTCGACAACCTGAGAAAGCAGGGCAAGGCCATGGTGTGTCGAATCTGCTCAACAGCCCGTAGCGCGGCATGCAACGTCGCAGCGCGCAAGAGGTCCGAATGAGCCTCCACGTGGTTTACTGCGGCAACCATTCCTTGCCATTCACCACAGAAAGTCATGTGGCCCTGTCGCTGGAGGCCAACGGCCACAAGGTGACGCGGTTGCAGGAAGACGCGGTGGACCTGCGCGCCATCGACGAGGCGACGTGGGGGGCGGACCTGTTCCTGTGGACGCGGACTGACGGGTTCCTGCGCGCGACGGCCACGGACATGACCGCGTGGCTGGAGATGAAGCGCCGGATCGGTCTGCCGACCGCGAGCCTGCATCTGGATTTGTACGCCGGCATCGAGCGGCGCACGGGGGGGCTGCGCACGGATCCATTCTGGCGGACCGAGTACGTGTTCACGCCCGACGGTGGCTCGCCCGAGTTCTTCCGGCGTCACGAGGTCAACCACTTCTACCTGCGCCCGGGGGTCTTCGGGCCCGAGTGCGTGCGCGGCAAGGCGCGGCCGGAGATGGTCGCGGACGTGGTCTTCGTCGGCACGGGCTCGGTGAACGGTGCCTACCACTCCGAGTGGGGCTACCGTCGCGAGCTGCTGGCCTTCCTCACGAAGCGCTACGGCCGGCGTTTCGTGAAGCACGGCAACCCACCCATCAACGGGGGCCGCTCGTTCATCCGTGGCCAGGACCTGAACGACCTCTACGCCAGCGCACGCGTCGTTGTTGGCGACACGCTGTGCCTCGGGCCGGAAGACCAGCGCGAGCCGCGTTTCACGCACCAGGCCTACTGGAGTGACCGAGTTTACGAGACGGTCGGCCGCGGCGGCTACCTGGTGCACCCCCGCATCGCCGGGATCGAGGACGAGTTCACCGACGGCGAGCACCTGCGCTTCTACGACTACGGCGACTTCGACCAGCTCGCGCAGAACATCGACGCCGCGCTGGCCGACGAGGCCCACCGTGAGCGCGTGCAGGCCGCCGGCGTGGCCATGGTGCGGGGCGCCTGCACCTACCAGCACCGGACGGCCGAGATGATTGCCACCCTGGCCGAGCAGTCGGCCTCGATTGCGGAGGCTGTGGGATGACGGAACGAACCCTAGTCGCGGCGACCGTCGAGATCCCTGCCGACCTCGCGGCCGAGATTGAGCGCGCGCGGGCACACGTCGAGGCCGAGATGGGCGGCGCGGTCAAGGTGACCATCTCGTGGCAGTCGTTCACGACGTACTGGGCGATCAGGAACCGCGGACGCCCTGTCGTGGATATCGAACTGACCCCGACCGTCGAGATGCGCACGGAGCCCGCAGCCATCTACAACGCCCTCGTGCGGCGCGGGGTGGAGGGCGGAGCGATGTGGGCGCACCCGGACATGATCAAGCGCATGGTCCGATGGCTGGCCGACGGGGGGCAGTCGGACACCGAGGGGGTGCACTCGCCGTTCTCCGACGAGGAAGCGGCACGTCGTCTGGCGTTGGAGGAAGAGTGACGCGCGACGAGTTCACCCGCGCGATTCTGGACGCCATCGCCGATGCACCGAGCGGCCCCGTGGAGCCGCTGGACGTCGCGCTCGCGATGGTGCCGGCCGACGGGACAGCACTGGAGTTCGGCGTCTACCGCGGGGGCACGCTGACTCGCATCGCCGGGGCGCTCCCGCGGGGCCGAGTCGTGGGCTTCGACTCGTTCCGCGGCCTGCCGTCTGACTGGCGAGACGGGTTCCCGGCCGGAGCGTTCGCCATCCGCGATCTGACGACCGTCGACGTCCCATCGAACGCCGCGGTCTTCATCGGCCTGTTCGCGGACACGCTGCCCGCGTGGCGCGCCGATAACCCGGGCCCTGTTGACCTGGTGCACATCGACTGCGACATCTACGAGTCTGCGGCGTGCGTGCTCGATCTGCTGGCCGATCGCATCACGCCGGAGACGGTGCTGGTGTTCGACGAGCTGGTCAACTACGAGGGGTTCGAGGATCACGAACTGCGTGCGCTGTGGGAGCACTGCGAGCGAACGGCCACGGAGCCCCGCATCGTCTGCTCCGGGGGCGTCTACAAACAGGCAGTAGCGCTCCGGCTCGCCGCGCCCCTGCATCGCATGCTCAGTGCGGGCCGCGCGTGAACCTCGCAGTCACCACGCCGACGTCGGCCACGATCATCGACGAGATCGAGGCGCAGGACGTCTACGGGCTCATGGCCGTCGACATCGCTGGGGCGACGGTCATCGACCTCGGCGCGAACGTCGGGATCTTCGCCCTCTACGCGCTCGCTCGCGGCGCGGCCCGGGTGGTGTGCGTCGAGCCGAACGCGACCAACTGCGCGGCGCTGGCCGAGAACATCGCGGCGGCCGGGCTCACCGACCGCGTCCAGATCATTCAGGCGGCGGTCGTCGGGTGGAAGCGGGGCATTGCCCTCGTCGGGGAGGGATCGCAGTCGTTCGTCGCAGAGGCGGGCGACGCCGACTACTACCGCCTCGCGATGGGGCAGCATGGCCCCGCGCCGCTGGCGCTGCCGATCACTCTGCCCGAGGTGTTCATCGCGGGCGCCGTCGGTGAATGCGGATTCCTGAAGGTGGACGTCGAACGCTCGGAGTTTGAGGTGCTGACCTGCACGCCGGCGGACATCCTCGCTCGGTGCCGCCACCTCGCGGTTGAGACGAGCGCAGCGCCCCCGGGGGCGTTCGGCGCGATGGTCGAGCACCTGACGCAGACGCACGGCGTCACGACGCTCGGGAGCGCCCGGCGAGGCGGCTACGTGTACGCCAGGAGGTACGGGGCATGAGCGAAGACGTGTGGGTCAACAGGGGCGACAGCACCGACGGCGTGTACTACCCGCGCCCCGCGTGGTGGCCTGCTGCCGTCCCGCGGATCAACGCCCACGTTGGCGGCTACGAGAGCCTGCTGGTCCGTGAGATCTGGATTGAGGACACCTACCGCGTGCGGCCGGAGATGATTCGGGGCGGGACCGTCATCGACCTTGGAGCGAACGTCGGCGTCTTCGCGCTGCTCGCCGCTCACCATGGTGCGCGCCGGGTCATCGCCTGCGAGCCGAACCTCGACAACTACCGGCGCCTCGTGGAAAACATCGCGCTCAACCCGTCGCTCGCGGGGTGCGTCGAGCCGCTCAACGTGGCGGTGCATGCCTTCACGGGGACGGTCTGCATGGACGGCGCGTGGGGCGCGGCACGGGTGACGGACGAGGGTGAGGATGTCCGGTGCGTCTCGCTCGCCGACCTCATCGCCGAGAGGGGCGAGGTCGCGTTCCTCAAGGTCGACGTCGAGGGGTCTGAGTTCGCGATCTTCGACGCCGCCACCGTCGAGATCACTGCCCGATGTCGTCACATCGCCATGGAACTCCACGCGACCGATGCCGCCACGCGTGACCGTCTGGTGGCGAAGATCAGGCGCACCCACAGGGTAGAGGTGGTCGGCTCGCTCGCGGGCGGCAGTCTCTACGCAACGAGGCACGGAACATGACAACCACGAAGAAGAAGCCCAAGGCCAACGAACCCGCACCGCCGTCCTACCTCGCGGTGCTCCCGTTCATGCACAGGCCGTACTTCGACGCGTGCATGGCGACGAGCAAGATCAACGTGCGGCCCGTCGACAACACGGTCACGAACGTCGGGTGCACCGTGGCGTGGAACATGGGCCTGAAGTGGGCCATGGACGAGGGCATCGACTGGTGCATCTGGATGTCCGCCGCGGTGCGATTCGGCGAGCGCGGGGGGCTCGACTTCATCGAGGCGCTGGCGGCGAACCCTCACGCCCACGTCGTGGAGAGCCAGGCGCGGGGGCACTTCCTCGCCGTCCACCGTCGTGTCACTGAACGGATCGGGTACTGCGACGAGAACTTCTGGCCGTCGTACTACCAGGACACGGACTGGGCGCGGCGGGTGTGGCTCGCGTTCCCTGACGAGATCGTGTGGAAGCGCGTAGAGATCGGGATCCGTTCCGAAAGCCTCGCCCACGGGATTCAGATCGCGGGGCTGCGCCCGGATCTCGTGAGCATGGAGGCGTACTACCGTGCGAAGTGGGGGACGTGCCCCGGCGGCATGTGGGCGCACCCGTTCAACGATCCGTCGCTGCCGCTCTCGTGGTGGGCGCCCCCCGGGCATCACCTCGCGCTGCCGCGCCCACGGGCCGGCCAGTTCATCGCGGTCGAGGGCGCGTGATCGTCTGCCGCCACTTCGTGCTCCTGCACGTGGCCAAGACGGGCGGGACGTGGCTTGCGCGCTCGGTGCTTCTGCCCCACGCGCCGGCCGAGTGGGCGTTGCGCGAGGTCGCCCCGAAGCACGGAGGGATCGCGGACATCCCGGCGGACGCCGCGACGGCGCCGCGCTTCGCCTTCGTGCGCGACCCGTGGGACTGGTACGTGTCCTGGTGGGCGTTCCACCGACGCATCTACCACGACCGGGACTACGCTGACGGGCTCGGCGCCGCGTTCTTCGGCGATGCGAACGACGGTGACCACGTCAACCGAGACGTGTGGGCCGCCGGTCTTGCCGCGGGGCTCGACCCCGTGGACGAGTTCCGGGCAGCGCTCCCGATGATGTTGGAGTCGGAGTCGCTGACCGGGCGTCTGCGGGCCGTCGTGGGCGACGGTTCGACTGTCAGCCTGCACAGGTACGAGGACGGCATCGGCACGTGGCTGGCGCGCGCCGTGGCCCCCTGTGGCGGCATGCCCGCGCCGATGGTCGCCGCGCTTGGCTCCGCGCCGCTGTGGGCCTCTGGGCGCGGTCACCGACGCGAGTACTACACGTCCGAGATGGCGGGCGCCGTGGCCCGGACGGACGCCGCGATCATCAAGGCGCACGGGTACGCCCCGCCATGACCCGCCGCGACCTCGCCCGCCTCAAGTCAATTGTGCGCGTGCCGCTGACGTGCCCGGCGGTGGATGCCGCCTGCGCCGACGCGCTCGCCTTCGTGGTGGACTCGGCCGATCGGTGCGGGATGTCGTGGGAGCGGATGGACATGCTGCGCGCTCACATCAGCGGCCGGCTGACGGACGGGCTCGCGCAGGTGCTCAAGGATCAGACGACCGCGCTTCGCGAGGCGCTCGTCGACGAGATCGAGAAGGGGATCCCGGAGTGAGGATCGCCTGCATCACAAACATCGACAACGGGAAGGGCCTCCAGCGCGACGCCGAACTGCTGACGGCGCTCCTCGAATCGCACGGCCACGCAGTCACAGGGCTGCACTACGTGAAGGCCAAGACGCCGCCGCGGCACGCGTTCGACCTGGCCATCTTCCTCGAGGTCGCCCCCGAGCGATTCCACACGTGCGCCCCGGTTCGGTGGCTCATCCCAAACCCGGAGTGGTGGGAGCCCGGCGAGAGCGTCGCTCCCTTCGATCGGGTGCTCTGCAAGACGGGCGACGCCGAGCGCATATTCCGCCAGCGGGCGGACGCGGGGGACCGGGTGCGCTTCCTCGGGTTCGAGGCTCAGTGCCGGCGCGCCATCGCAGATCCAGAGCAGGCCATCGCCGAGCGCCCGGACCGCCCGCTGGCCTTCCTGCACGTCGCGGGCGGCTCGTCGGTGAAGGGGTCGCAGGCCATCCTCGACGCGTGGGTGCAGCACGGCATTCCTCACCGGCTGACGGTGGTCGCGTCGGTGCCGTTGCGGGTGCCGCGGCTCGACAACGTCACGGTGCACGCCGGCCGGATGCCCGAGTCGAAGTTGCGCGAGCTGCAACGCGTGACGCCGGTCCACGTGCAGCCGTCGGAGTACGAGGGCTTCGGGCACGTGATCCACGAGGGCCTGAGCGTCGGCGCCTGCGTCGTGACGACCGACGCCGAGCCGATGCGGTCGGTGGACGGCGTGGCCGAGGTCGTGCGCGTGCACGCTTCGCACCCGCTCAAGTCCGCGCGGCTGTGGAAGGTCTCGCCGGCCGCGGTGGCCGAGGCGGTGGAGCGCGTGGCCTCCCGCCCGCCTGAATGGTTCGATGACGTGCGGATCGGTGCGATCCGGGCGTTTGAAGCGCAACGCGCGGCGTTTCGCGAGCGGTTGGCTGGATTCGTGGCGGAGGTGGCGGCATGACGTGCATCGTGGGAATCGAGGGCGCCGGGGGTGTGTGGCTCGGCGCCGACCGCTTCATCGGCAACGGTGATTGGATCGCAGAAACACTCGCGACGCCGAAGATCTGGTCGCTGGATATCGGCGTCGCGGCGGGATGCTGCGGCGACATGCGGTCGGTCAACGTGATGCGCCACAGATGGAAACTGCCCGCGTTCACCCCCGGCGCGAATCTCGACGCGTGGATGTTCGACGCCGTGGAGGCTTTGCGTGGCGCGTTCGCCGCGGCCGGCGCGGGGTGGAAGGACAACGACCAGTCGAAGGTCCCGGGCGGCAACGGGGCTTTTCTCGTGGCGGCCCATGGCGCGCTCTACGTGGTGGGGTCAAGCTTCTCGTTCTGGCGCTCGGGCAGTGGTTACGGCGCGGTCGGGAGCGGCGAGGGGGTTGCGCTCGGGTCGTTCGCCACATCGGAGGCGCTCGCCGTCGGTAGCGAGGAATCGGTGCGGCTGGCGCTTGGCGCGGCAGCGAGGCACAGCCCTACGGTCAGGGCGCCGTTCGACGTGATGCTCGTCTCGGGGTCTCCGTCGTGATCTTCACGCACAAGGGATGGTTTGGTGCGTGCCCGGTGCGCATCGGCAACGTGACGGCCGCCCGCGACCCGATGGCGATGCACATTGAGCCGCGGTGGCGGTGGGTGGCGTGGCTCGTGCCGCTGAGCCTGTTCGCCTACAAGGTCGCGCGGCGCATGGGATACCGCCGCCCGTTCGGTCAACGGCAGCCGGCACACGACCGACGATCAATTCCGCTTCCGCCGGAAGGACCAGATCATCCTGGCCGACGACGTCATCAACACGTGGACCACGATCCGCCTCGGGTGGATGGACCGCCTGCGCGCTATCTTCGGTCGCGCGCTCGTCGTGAGCATCGAGACGCCCGTGCGCCTAGTGGTGCAGCCGGGGCGCCCCGACATCGAGGTCTCGGCGGGCCAGTCCAAGTCGCGAACGTACGTCGTAACGCTCCTGCCGAAGCGACTAGCCACGATGGGGATGGAGCACGCACCGTGATCCACCGACTCGCCATCTGCCTCCCAGCGGCACCCGCCGGCGCGAAGATGCTGCGCCGCACGCTGCTCGCGCTCTACGCGCAGGACTGCGGCCCGGGCGTGTTCGAGGTCTGCGTCGGTGTCGACGGGGGCGGCCCCGGTGCGATGGTCGAGGCGCTCGGGCCGATGGCGTGGGCGCCGTTCCAGTTGTCGTTCGCGAACGCGCCGCGGACGCCCGGCAACGAGGCGCTGCCCCACCGGAACCACGCCCGCAACGCCGCATGGCGCGCCGCAAAGGCGCCGCTCTGCTGGATGCTGGACGCCGACTTCATCCTCCCACCTCACGCCGTTCGGCACGTGCTCGCGGAGCACGACGCAGCCATCGCGCGCGGCGCCCCGGCTGTGTTCTCGCCGTGCCTCTGGCAGTTCGGCGGCGCGTCGACGGAGGAGTGGTGGGAACGCTCGGCCGAGTGGTCCGAGTCGGGCGATCCGCATGCGTTCCGCACGCTCATGGCCGAATGGCCGGAGTGGGACCGCGGCGTGTTCTCCGGGTTCGGCGAGCTTGCGACGAATCTCCCGCACATCGCAGGTGAGCCCGCGTCGGTATCCGTAGGCGCTCGGATGATCGAGGGCATGCCCGTGCTCTGGCGGGGGCTGCTCGAGGCGCTCGGCGGGTTCGATCAGGCCTACGTCGGTTGGGGCGGCGACAAGATCAGCATGATCGACGTGCTGCACGGCCTCGCTGCCGAGGGCATCATCGACATCCGGCTACTCTCGTCCGTCGTCGCGGTGCACCAGCCGCACGCGACCGATCCGACGCACACCGACGCCCGATCCAAGGGCAACGAGAAGCGGCGCGCGAACGCACGGATGCTCATCCAGTCCCGCACGCTGGAGTGGAAGCGGCGGATCCCCGGACTCGTCAACGCTCTGCGCCTGGCGTGGGGCGACAACATGCAGTCGGCGTCGCTCACGTCCGAGATGCTGCCGCTCATCGAGATGCTCGCGGCCCAGGCGCTTCGTCGGTGGAAGCCGGGAGCTCAGGCCGCGGCGTTCGGCGCGTTCTCCGGCATCCTGCGCGCGCAGCTCGAGCGCGTGGGCATCCGCGACGTGGTGGCCGGCGAGACGCTGCCCACGGGTCGCGGCGCCGTCGTCGTGGCCATCGATCCGCTCGGCGTGATCGGTGAGGGCGGGTGGCAGGCGGCGCTCGCCAACCTCGGCGCCCGCCTGCGCGGTCTCTCGCCCACCACCACGGTCGTGATAGCCCAGCGTCTCGACGGCCCGGGGCTGTCCGGCCTGCGTCCGCTCGACATCCAGACTGGCGCGATGCGCAGCACCCGCGACGCGCGCGTCGTGAAGCACGGAGGCGTGCGTTACGCCTACCTCACCGGTAACATCTGACGGCGCCCCGCGCCCTGGAGGAAATCATGGCAGTCCGTAGACCCGATGGTGTCGGCCCCCCGCAGGAAGAGCTGCGCCCCGGTGAGTTCCGCGACGAGGGCGGCGCGGAGCCCCCCGCGCTCGCTCGCCCCGCAACCCCCGGCGACGCGTTGAACAGCATCGTGCGCCCGGGTGAGCGTTTCGCTGCCGGCCTCGGCGCCCTGGAGGGCAAAGTGCCGACCGACAAGATCACGCTCTGCAACCTGAGCTTCCGGATCATCAAGACGACGAAGGTCGCGGGGCCGCAGGAGTATGGCAAGCGAGGCGTCGTGGCCGTCAAGATCATGCCGTTCACCCTATTCGAGACGACGGTGGAACACGCGCGCTCGCTGCTGCTGAGCCAGGAGAACGCGCCGAAGGGCCGCCGTCCCATCCCGGTGCTCGTCGTCGTCGGCAACTACTCGGGCAACTGCGGCGGCAAGCGCAGGTTCGCGGCGCACGGTCGCGAGTTCTCGGCCTGCCCGTTCCACGACTGCACCCACGCGGATCACGCGAACCATCCGTGGTCGGTGTTCCAGGCGCAGCACTTCCTGCGCATGCTCGGGACGCCCGCCGCCATCGACCGTTTCACGACGTCGCACGATCTGCGCGTCCACGTGGTCGAGCTCTCCATCTACGAGCGCCGCGGGCGGGAAGAGGCCCACCGTCGCCAGCAGGAAGCCGCGGCCGCCAACTCGGCGCCCGCTCGGCAGGATGCGGTCTGGTGAGCACCCTCACCACCAGGGTAGGGAATCAGGCGGCACTGCGCGAGCGCCTGCGCATCCTCTGCGGCTACGCGGGCGACCTCGTGATGATGCCCGACGCATCGTGCGACGCCTACCTCGACACCGCGCTCGATCGCATCAACGCGGCCGATCCGTTGCTTGGGATCGGATCGTTCCCGACAGTGGACGGCACGCAGCTCTACACGCCGCTCCCCGCCGGGGGGTACTTCATCCGCCAGGCGTGGTGGCCGAACTGCAGCGATCTAGCCTGGGGCGAGTCGGCGCTCGGGCTGCGCAACTGGCTCACTGAACTCGACGCGCGATTCGGGCAGCCCATCGACGAACTCGGCACGCGGACCGCGCTTGACCCCGGCACGGTGTCCATCGTCCTGCGCAAGTCTGAGCAGGTCCAGCGGTGGCTGTCGAGCAGCTTCGCCGCCGTGAACAACGGGCGGGACGTGTACCTCGGGCCCGTGCCCAGTTCCGTGGTCACCGTCTACTTCTCGTACACAAAGGACCGGTTCGCGGCGGTGGGCGACGTGACGCTGCCCTACTTCGACGCGTTCTGGATTGCCGCCCAGGCCGCAGCGCTCGCAGGCGTCGCCACGGGCGCGGGCGCGGTCACCCACGTGGCCGACACTCAGGAGGGGACCTCCATCACGCTCAACGCGGGGACGAGCGCGGCGAAGCGGGTGGCGGATCTAGAGATGCGGTTCCTCCGCACGCTCTCGGTGATGCCGGTCGAGGGATGGATCTTCGGATGACCGTGCCTCCCGATCGCAAGGCCCGCATCTGGCGGCAGGTCGTGAGCGGGGCGATGACCGTCAGCGTCCCGGGCGTGGGCGTCATCACGGCCGAGCAGGGCGCGTGGCTCGAAGAGGCGGCGTTCCGCTTCGTCCTGCGCGCCGATGATCGGCGGCGGCTCGGCCCCACCTTCGCGGACTCGCTGCTGGCCAAGCGCATCGGGTTCATGCCTGAGCCGGGTCAGATCGTGATCGGGGCGGACGTGAAGGCCACCCCCGCCACGGTGCCGGTCCCCCCGGCTGCGGCCCCCCCATCACCCCCCCGCGATGGTGCGTTCCCCCCCGACACGGTGAGGGGTGTGAGGGGCGTCGACCATCACGGCCCCGATGAAGGGCTGTTCGTCGTGCTCGCGGTCGACGACTCGGAGTTCCCGGACGCTGCGATCGCCGAGTGCGTGCGGTTCCTGCAACGCGAGCCAGGGCTCGACATGGCCGTCCCGCTGCACAACATCGGGCGCCCCATCTGCGCGCCGCTGGCCCGTGACGAGAGCCGCAGCGGCGCGCTCAGGCTGCCAGGCGGTCGGTCGGTGCAGACCATCGCGCGCGCGCTGCTCGGCGTGCCCGTCGCTCACACCGACGCGGTGCCCGACGAGGTCATGTGCGCCGTCGCCCGCGCCTCTGCGATCGCCGAGTTGGACGACGGGGGCATGCCCCGGGAGCGCGCAGCGACGTGCCTCACCGCGTTTGCGTGGGCGCGGCCTGGCACACCGCCGGTGCACCGATGGCCGACGCAGGCTCCGGAGCGACCGACGCACACGCTGATCCAGCCGGCGCGCGAGGCCGTGGCCAGGTCACGCAACCCGGGAGTGCCTGTGCTCTTCGTCTGCGCCGGCGTCGGCCCCGTCGGGGGCACGCAGGTGATCCTCAACCTGGTCGACGCGCTCAACGATCGCGGCGACATCTCCGCGTCCTTCGCTCACCTGTTCCAGGGGTCGCTGCCGCACAACTTCCGCTCACGGACCGCGCCTGTGCCGCTGTCCCAGGGCGAGATGTTGCGGGACATCGAGGAGCGCATCGGCTGGCCTCGCGGCGAGCGTGCGATCGTGGTGGCCACGAGTTTCGGGAGCGGCGCGCTGGCGAAGGGCATCTGCGAGCGCCGGCCGAACTGGACGCCCGTGGCCTTCTGGCAGGACCGCGAGGACCTGTTCGAGAGGCGGGACGGGAAGGCCGTGCGCCCGTCGGAGTTCACGGAGTTCCTCGGCATCCCCCGCGCTGTGTCAGTCTCGCGGTGGGTCGCAGAGTCCGCGGCGATTGAGCTCGACGTGCACGCCGACTGGACGGTCATCAACCCGGCCGTCGACCCGGACTTCCACCGCCCGCGGCCGCCCCGCAAGGATGGCCCCGTGCGCGTGCTCTCCATGTGGCGACCGATGACCGCGGTGCGCCGGGGGCTCCCGCTGCTGCGCGCGACCTACGACGCGCTTCGGAAGAAGTACAAGGGCCGCGTCTCGCTGGAGTTGTTCGGCTGGCCCGAAGACGCGCCGGCCTACGCGACGCACCACGGGCACCTCGACACGCGGCAGGTGTCCGCGCTCATGCGCGAGGTCGACGTGGTGATGGAGCCCTCCGCGTTCCAGGGATTTGGGCTCAGTGGCATGGAGGCGATGGCATCGGGCGCGTGCTTCGTCTCGACGCAATGCCGCGGGGTCGATGAGTACGCGACGCACGAACGCAATGCCCTCGTGGTGCCTCACGACGAGCTGACCCAGGCCATGTGCCGGGTCATCGACGACGAGGCGCTGCGTGGGCGTCTGGCGGCGTCTGGTGCCGCGTCCGTGATGACGTGGGATTGGGATGCCGCGGCTGCGCGGTGGGCCCACCTGCTCAAGGCGTGGGCGAAGACGCCGTTGATTCTGGGGGCGGACCCGCCGCGACCCACCTAGCGGAGAAGCGCCGCGCGTGCCCCCGAATCGCATAGGCGCGCGGCGCTGGTGGCGCAGACCCCGGGCGTAACCCGAGAGCGGCTCAGGCCGTTGGAATCGAGGGAGGGGTTTCCACCGACTGGCTCGGTTAGTCGACGATGAAGTATCCGAGCGGAGCGCCATGGGCGCCGCCGAAGTCGCCCACGCTCTCGTCGAGGGCGTTGATCCATATTGGCAGTTCGGGCAGCGCGGCTCGGATCTGCGCCTCGGTCGGGCTTTGCCGGGTGCCGGCCATCGCGTGGTTGAGCGACTGTGGCGAGCAGCCGAGCGTGCGCGCCAGGTCAGCGAGCGTGCGGGGGCCTGCGGCGGACGCAGCGCGGCGGACGGCGAGCGCCGCTCGCACGTCGATGGCCAGTTGCGTGTGCTCGCGGTGCTCCCCGTTCCGGGGGCGGCCGCGCTTCTTCGTGGGGGTCATTTCGTGCTCTCCTTCTGTGGTGTGGCGACTGCGCGCGCTCCGTAGACGGTCCACTCGATGCGGACCTCGCGGCTGTCGGGCATCGTGACTCTCGCGGCGTGGTAGTCGCGGTGGCCGTAGGATCGGGTGCAGACGAGCCCCGCGACGGCAGGGCACTCATGGGCGCAGGTTTTTGCGTTCATGGGGGCTCGTGACAGTCGAGGATGCGGAAGGCGCCTACGCTCTGCGGCGCGCCCTTGGCCCACCGCATCCATGCGTAGGTGGTGGCGTCCGCTCGACCGTCACCGGTGAAACTCGGGCGCTTGTTGAGCGCGAACACATCGGGCACCCCTGGGCCGTTGCGGAGCCACGACTGGCGTGAGTGCGTCACCTCCCCGTCGAGGAGCCAGTTCATGCGCAGGAGCGCCCAGACGGCAGTGCCCGGCGTCGCACGTTCCAGAGCGAGGTGCACGAAGCGCTGCGCGAGGTTCAGCCGGCCACCGTAAGGAGGGTTCATCACGAAGGCACCGACACTATCGCCGAGGCTGTTGGCGGCGCGGCCGTCGTCCTTGAGCCAGTCCAGCGTCCAGACGTTGAAGCCGTCGGCACGGCAGGCCGCCGCCGCCTCGCCGCGGATCTCACATCCACGGAGCAGGCCTGACTCGGGGAGACTGCAGTGCCGGGCCAGCGCTCGCAGGATGGCGCCCTCGCCTGCGCCACAGTCGTAGATCGCGGTGCCGACGGGGCATCCGTCGAGGATGAGCGACGCGACCGCATCCACGGCCCAGGCTGGTGTGGGGTAGAAGTCGGCAGCGCGGGGACCGTCGGCGTCGGGCTTCGTCTTGCGGGTGGCGCTCATGGCGTCTCCTTGTCTGTGGCGGGAATGACTCGTACCGGAGCATCCGGCGCCTCGGACATGAACCCGGAGAACGGCCACCATTTGAACGGCGTCATGCAGTTCTCGCACGTCGCCTCCTGTGGCAGGTGGGCCATGGTCGGGTCATTGCCGTCGGCAGCGATCCCCTGCCCGCAGCGTGGGCACGAAGGCCAGCTTGCGAGGTGTCTCACTGCACCCTCCACGACTCGGTGCGGGTGGCGTGGGCCTCTTCGTCGTCGGCCTCGTCGGCGAGCTGCGCGCGGACCTTGAGCTCGGCGTCCACGAGGTCAACGCCGCCTACAGTCTCGGCGAACTCCCGGATCTGGCACCCGGTCCACTGCGCCGCCCACGCCTCGCAGATCGCGAGGTCGCCGTCGGCCGATGGATTCGCGAGGCTGGTGATCAACTCCTGCGCCTCGGCGTCACTCACCGGCGCGCGCTCGCTGATGTAGTCCGCCCGCTCGGTTGCCCCCGTGCTGAGCAGCTCGGCGAAGAACCGGTGCAGCGCCGGCCTGGCCATCTCGGCGACGGCGCGGTCGATGATGTCGTAGTATTCGTTCTCGGTCATGGCATCTCTCCCTTGTCTGAGACGGCGCAGAGCAGGCACGGGTAACGCCGTGCGACGTTGTGCGGGCAGAGCACGGGCGACTCGAAGGCCCATCCGGGCAGACTGCGCCGCTCGACATGGACGCCCGCCGCGGCCGCAGCGCGCAGCTCGGCGCGCATGCCCTCCGACACGCCGAGGTCCTCGTAGACGGCGACGCACTCGGCAACGACCAGCCACGCGACGCCGGCCACGATGCCCTGCGCGCGCTGCTCGGGCTCGCTCTCGTCGAGCACGGCCGGGTAGAGCAGGTGCGGCGCGAAGGGCGCCTCGTCGCGGCCCAGGCAGTCGAGCATCGCGGCCTGGGCGTAGGCGACGTTCCGGCGCTGCTCTGCCGGGGTCTGGCCCCGGAACGGGCTGATGATCTGGACGCGGCGCATGGTCACACCCCCGCCGCGACGGCCGGAGAGCACGGCCACGAGGGCGTCCACGCGTCCTCTGGCTCGCCCGGCATGTCGTCCCACTCCCAGACGAGCGCGCCTGCGGGCGTGACGTAGGCGGTCAGCTCGACGCGCTCGCCGTCGCAGTCCGCGACGTAGCGGCCGGGGGCGGTCGGGCCGACGTGGACGGGGGCCGCCACGACCACCACTAGCGCGCCGGTGGTCGAGTCCATCGTCGCGTGGTCACCGGCCCCGGTCTCGAAGCGGAACGCGCCGGTGCAGCGCCAGCCGTGGGAGGCCATGCGGCCCTGCAGCTCGGCCCACGTGACGGCGCGTCCGCCGAATCCCCACGAGAGGGCGAGCCCGCCAACGCCCGGGTGGGTGTAGGTGCGGGGCCAGAACTGCGGGGGGATGGTGCCCCGCTCGGCGGGGGGGCAACCCTTGGTCATCGCGGCGCGGAACTCGGGGGTCATGGTCTCGTCCTTCATTTCAGTGGCCTCGTCAGCGGGCGCATCACGCCCGGACCCCTCGCGGGGTTTCGGCCTGTCAGTCGTCCCAGTCCGGGCCGGCGTGGGGGCGGGGGCACCCGCGGTTCATGCAGCGGCACGGGGCGTCGAGCACGATGTTGCGGGCGCCGTCCCAGTACCGCCAGTTGGAGCGCGGCGCGGTTGGGGTCATGGGGAGGTCCTTTCCGGCCGGAGCCGAGGGGGTGTAGGTCGTTGCGGCGTTCTTCATGTCCCCACCATAGGGCCCCATTGGTGCGGTTGCAATATAAAATAAACAAAGCTGGTACGATTGTCTGCGGGCCGCTCGGCAGTAGGCGCGGACGGCCTAGTTCCAGTCGGGGTTCAGGTCGTTCAGGTCCATGACCGCGAGTCGAAGGGCCTCGATTTCGGCGGCGTGCGCGGCCTTGCGGGCGAGCACCGCGGCGATGATGGGCTCACAGCGCTCGTAGACGGCCAGGAGCGCGGTGTTGCGCGCGTTGAGTTCGCGCCCGATCCGGATGAAGTGCTCGCGGGCACCGCGGAGCAACCCGGCCTCCACCTGGCAGTCGACGACCATGCGCAGGTCGGGGTACGCCGTGATGAACCGGCAGCGGACCTCGTGCTCGGCGCGGGCCCGAGCGGCGTGGGCGATGTCGGCGGGCGTCGCGGCCGTGATCTCGAAAGTCCCGGCGCCGCCGCAATCGAAGCAAACGCCACCGGCGTAGTGGCCGAACGCCCGGATGTAGCCCTTCCCGTCGCACTTGGGGCAGGCGACAGTTTCCAGGGGGCGGGAGGGGGAGGCGGCGGTTGCTGTGCTGTTCATGCCCCCAAGGTAGCCGCTCTCCCCAACGGTCGCAATATAAAATAAACAGGTCGTGTGCGATTGCCACGCGACCGCATGGCAGTAGGGCTTGCGCCGTGCAGAGCGGCCGGGTCCCCCCGCGTCCGCGAGCGCCGGCCCATCGCGAGGCGCCCCGCCGGGCGATATCACCAGGTTGATAGGAAAAGTAACCCGCGGTTTTTTCGCGTTATCCGGGCTCCACGTAGGGCCGCGTGCCGTTGCGCCACTCCCGGAACCGGCCGGGCATCACCAAACCGGCACGCGATGTAACTCGCGGTTTTTCGCGAGTTCTCGGCTCCGCAGTAGGCCATGGCCCCCGTTGGCCCACCAGGCGCCGCAGAAGGGGCGCCGCCGCGACGGGACCCACAAGGCCCCGACCCCCTCAGGGCCACGAGAACACCTAAAATCTCCCCGGAACGGCCAACCGCAACGAAATACTGGATTTTGGACCCCTGAAAACAGGCGTTTTTCAGGTCGTTTGCCTACCTTTGCCACCTTTCGGCCTAAGTAGGTCCATCCAGAAAACGGCTCAACGGTGCGGTTTCGGGGGAATGACGTAATATGATCATAAAGAGGGGGTCCGGGCGACTCGGCGCCCCTCTCGCGGCCCCCGAAACGTCGCGCTCATCCTCCCGTGGCGACGCCTCACCGGGCGTGGTAGGCTCGCCGCGTGGCCATCCCCCGCACATTGGGCGCCGTCATCCAGGCCCGGGCCGTCGCGCTCCGGCGCCTGGCGATGGTCGCAGTGTCCGAGCTGCGTGGCGACTACCCGGTGACGGTCAACGTGATCCGCCGCGAGCCGACGGGCGCGGCCACATCGTCCCGCGGTGTCACGACGGCGTGGGCGACCATCGCGGGGCTTTCGGGGCTCCAGGGCCACGTCCGCCACAACGGGAGGTGGACGGAGAAGGGCACCGGGGCAGAGGTTGAGCTCCGGAGCAACCAGCGCATCGTGATGGTCGCGGATCTCCCGGCCGGCGGTAACGCGGGGGTCAACGACCTGCTCATCACGGATCGGCTCCAGTTCACCGACGACACCTACGGGCAGAGCGTGTGGACGATTCGGGAGATTCGAGATCGCAACGCCGACGGCCTGTGCTGGGCGCTCTGCGAGTGGGCGCGGGAGGAATAGGTGGCCACGCTCGCCCCCGGCGCGTTTGCCGCCCGGCTCGGCCAGATCGCGAGCAGCCTGCGGGGCATGGCGCGTGTGGCCTCTGACGGGCTGCTGGACGGCATGGGCGAGATTGCGGAGACCGCCGTCAAGCGGCTGGTCGAACGAACGCCGCGCTCCGACGGACCCGGCCCGCACCTCGCGGACGGGTGGACGGCGCGGCAGGTCGACGTGGCGCCGGGCTGGCTCACCATCGACGTGGTCAACACGCACCCCGCCGCGACTGAGCCGCTTCGCACGGCCGACGGCCGGGTGCAGAACTACACGCTGCTCGAGGTGCTGGAGTACGGTTCGGTCGAGCACGAGATCAGGCCCGTCAACGCGAAGGTGCTCGCCTTCATGGGTGGTGGCGGCGGCATGGTCTTCACCCGTCACGTCGACCATCCCGGAACCGACCCCTACGCTATGGTCATCACGACCGAGGCCGAGGTCGCAGTGGACGTGAAGCGCCTGATTGACTCGACGCGGCGCACGCTCACCATGCGCGTGACGGGAGGCAAGAAGTGACGATGCCCTCCAACCGCCGCACGCGAGACCTGCGTCTGTCGGTGGCCTACGCCATCGGTGACAGCGTGGCGGTGACGAGCCCTTCGCAGGTTTCGGGGGAGGCACCCGTCGTGCTCACCGTGCCCATCTACCACGACTGGCCGCTCGGCGATCCGGACAGCGCGCGCGACCCCTCCGGAACCCAGGAGCGCGCCTTCGTGGGCACCAGGTGGGTTGTGGACGGCGCGGGCTTCCGGGGTGTCTCGGTGCTCCAGGTGGACGTGTACACGCGCATCGGCGCCCAGGGTGATCCGGACGGCGACCCGCTCGGTTACCTGAACGCGGACATCGCGGACGCCATCGCCGAGGTCTTCGCCGGGGCATCCGCGGGCGGGGCGCTCCGGTGCTACGTGCCGATCCTCGACTTCGACAACCCTGCTCTCCCCGCCGTCCCTCCCGACGGCGACGGCGGGTGCCTCATCTGCCAGACGCCGGGCGGCCAGTTCGGGGTGCCGTCCGATCGCCGCAGTCTCGGGCGTGACGGGGGCTTCGTGCGCACCGTAGTGCGGTTCAGCTTCCGGACGACAGTGGACGCGATGCGGGCCTCTGGCTTCGCAAACTATCGCCCTTCGGTGTAGTGCCACACCATCGGGCCGCGCCGTTGTGTGCGTGAGTGCCCCCGCCTATCGTTGAGCGGTCAAACGTCTCAACGCAGGAGGCCTCCGTGGCAGTTCTCACCGCACCGATCAGCTACGAGTCCACGGACAACGTCTACATCGGCGACTGGCCGGTGGTGCACGTCATCGTCGACCCGCTCGGCGCGGCGACGCGGCTGTCCCTGGGCGCGGTGTACGAGGGCGTGGCGCGGACCTCGCGCGAAGACCTCCGGGTGATGGACACGACCTTCCCCGCGAAGCTCGCTGCCATCTTCCCGACGGACGTTGGCATGCAGTTCGTGGGGCAGGGCGCCGAGCTGCGGCCGCGGCTGGCGCACTTCCTCGTCGGTGACGCGCTGCTCAACGACCCGAGCCTCTACGTCTACCCGGGCGCGTCCTGCGGCTCCGAGGACGTGGACGTCAGCTTCGAGGCGCAGCGGCTCAACTGCGACAACCGGCTGATCGTGGTCCACTTCTACCGTGCGCGCGCCTCCGGCGTGCTCGAGATCGGATCCGGCCAGGACGTGATCAAGACGCCGATCGAGGTCAACGCCCTCGACGACAGCAACGGGAACTTCGGCGGCGCGCAGGACCGCCCGCTCGGCTACATCTACTTCACGGACGCGGGCGTCTAACGGCCGGGAGCGCGGCCGGTCTTCGGGCCGATGGCGCGCTTGATGAGCTGCACGTTGTCCGGATCCCACGGCTTGTCGAGCGGCAGGAGCTCGCGCAGGTCGTAGACGGTCTGGGGCACGGTGCGGCCGTGTCGGTCACGTCGCGGCTTCGTCAGGTTGCTCGGCCGGCGTGAGTTCTGGTCCGGAGCGGTGGGCATCCCCTGACCTCCATCTGGGCGCCTGCCGCTCCGGCCTTTCCCCGTGACACCCCCCGTGATCACGCGGGCGGGGATGGCCCACGATGCCCCCCACGCCTCTTGCGCAGCGACGTACTCCCGCGGCGTGCGGGTGTACCAGTAGACGGTGGGGGACACGCCCTCGCGGGACGCGCACAGGGCGATCATGGCCTCTGGCGACGGCATCACGCCGAGATCGGACGCTCCACCGTCGTCGATGCCGGGGCCATGGCCGCCACGTTGCCCATGGTCTTCGCCATCCCCGTCATGAGGGCTTTTCCCAGGTTCGCATACCCACCGAGTTCTGCCGCGGTGGACATGACCCAGAAGGCCTCGGCGACGGTGATGCGCTCGCGAACGAACGCCCGCAGCGACGCGCATTCGAGGTAGACGCTCCCGTCGGGGCCGCGCTCGAAGTCCTCGATGTGTGCGGCGTCGAAGTCCTCGTCCACTGGCTTGCCCGACAGGCGCCGGTGGTTCGCGCGGGTGTCGAGCGCGATGCACGCGGCCTCGACGACCAGGGCGACACCGTGCTTGAGCACGTGATCGACGAACGCGCCGACGGCCACGGGGGCGGCCTCGATCAGGGCGCGCACGAGGGACGTGCCGTCGGATGTTGCCGCAGCGATGGCGGGCTGGAGCGCGTCGAACACCGGCCTCACCTCGACGCCCTGAAGCGCAGCGAGGATGGCGTCCTGCATGCGCAGGGTGGGGGAGCGCAGGACCAGGGTGTAGCCGGCGAGCGGCATCTCTTCGGTTTTCAGATCGTACATGCGTGGGTGACCTCCGCGGGCGAGTATCGCCGCCCCGCCCGCGGGCGTCAACGGAGGCCAGCGTACGCGGGGACGGACGTTGCGATGCCGCTCTGATCGAGTGCCGCGCGGACGTTGCCGGCCGGCGAGAGCACGGACACCGACACGAGGCGAGCTACTAGGGCCGCGAGGGCCCGGTCACCGCCGAGGCGCGCGGAGATCATGACCTGCGCGCCCATCGCACCGCCCGGCGCGTTGCCCCGGTTGATGGCGTCGACACCGACGGGGCCGCCGACGGCATGGACACCCTGCGCGGTGAGCACGCCCTCGCCGGGCGCGGCCAGGATGGGCACGTCGTCGCCGCTGAGGAGTTGCGACATGCGCCGCCGAGCGATGTTGTTCAGGCCGTTGACCATCCCGCCGGCAGCGAATCGCTGCGCTCCGGACGCCGCGAGCGCTGCCGCCATGTGCGGGTTTGACGCGCCCGCACCGACGGTCCCGCCCTGGTGGAATATCTGGCCGATGGTGCCACCGTAGAGCGTGGTCCCGAGATCCGCGATGCCGCTCCCGATGTCGCCGAAGAAGTCGCCGACGCCCTCGAATGCGTCTTTGAAGAATTCGATGATGGGCTTGAACACCGCCTGGATGGCATCGACGAACGCCGAGCCCGCGGCCGAGAACGCGCCCTTGATGCCCTCCCAGATAGCGCTCACCGTGCCGCTCGTGAAGAACTCGATCATGGCCTCGCCGGCCTGCACAAACCCGTCGTAGAGCGCGATGGGGAGCACGTAGCCGATGGCCTTTGCGAGACTCCACACGAGGCGTGGCAAGAGGATGATGATGCCGCCGATGATCTGCGGGAGCGCCCCGATGATGTGCTCGAGGAACGCGGGCAGCGCCACGGTGAGGATGCGGTCGATGGCCTGAGGCAACCCCTCGACGAGCCCGACGATCGCCTTGTCGATGTTGGCGAAGAAGTCCTCGAAGAACGTCTCCAGCCCGCCCTTCGCTGCCTCCGCGGCGTTGCGCAGCTCCTCCGATTCCTTGCGGAGCGCGGTCAGTCGATCCTGCAGCGCTTGCTTCTCTTCGGGGGTCCCCTTGAAACTCGCGAGTTGCTTCTCGACGTCCGCCGCCTCTTTCTCCTTCGCCCGCGCCTTCTTTTGCAGGCCCTCCACGTCGCCGCCAAACAGGTCGCCCATGGCGCCGAGCCCCGCCGAGATGGCAGGGAGCATCGTGACAGCCCCGCCGAGCCCCGCCGCGAGCCCGCCCCCCCCGCCGAGTTGCCCGACGATGCCCTGCACCATCTGGCCACCCTGCGCGCCCCCGGACAGTCCTGCGCTCAGCGTCTCGGCGCGGCCAGTGATGCTCGATTCGCGTTCAGCGTCCACTGCGATCTGGTGCGCCTGCACCGCCTCTTCGGCGCGAGCCTTCGACGCCTCGCGCTCAAGCTGCGCCGTCCGCGTCAGCGCCCCCGCCCGGATCTCAGAGGTCCGTACCGCGAGGTCGGCTTCGATGGCCGTCTCTTCGGTCGCGAGGTTCGCGCGGATGAGCGCCTGGGCATCCGCGCTCTCCCCTGCCGCCCTGATCTCTGCCTCTGCGCCGGCGCGGGCCTCTTCGATGCGCACGGCTGTGACCTGGCGCATGGCCGCGATCTGCGCGTCGATGATGGGTGTGAGCCCTTTCTCGCGTCCGATGCGGGCCTCGGCGAGTTGCGACTCCTTGACGTCCGCCGCCTCGAGGGCGTTGAGCTTCGCGTCGGTCTGCGCGTCGTAGGCCGCGCGCGCGGCGTCGGTCTCGTCCTGGAGTGCCTGGGCCGCGAGGCGTTGCCCTTCGAGTCGGAGCGCTTCGAGCCGCGCCTGCCCCTCCTCGAACTCGCGCAGCATGTCGGCGACGAATGTGTCGGGCGCGGGTGCTCGGCTTGCGCCGGCGCCCTTCGGTGGCTTGCCCGCATTAGCCTCCGCCTTCGCGAGCGCGGCCGCCTCTGCCGTGATGGCGGTGTACTCCGCGACGAGTGCCTTGGACCCCTCCAGCAGCGCCCCGAGGTGGCCCGCGTTGGTCTGAACTACCGCCTGGAACTGCCCGAACTCCACCTCGGCGGCGGCAACCTCGCCCGGGTTGAGGGTCCGCTTCAGATCCTCGATCTTCTTCGCAGCCTCGCCCATGCGTGCCACGCTCGCGGCGACGCCAGTCTTGGCCTTCTCGACCTCCTGGGCGATCTGGGCGAGCCCTGCGTTGAACGCTGCCGTGGTGGCTGCGCTGCCACCCTTGACGTCCCGCAACGCGCTCACCTTGCCAGGCCCGGTCTGCACGACCTCGCCGGCCGTGAGCCGTCGTCGAATCTCCGCGGCCTCCTCCACCGACTTCGCGCCGATCGCCTTGAGCCGTGCGTCAATCTCGCGGCCGAGCTCGTCGATGCTGGCCATGACGATGCGGTTCTGACCCTCGTAGATGGCCTCGCCGAGCGCCTCCATTAGCCTCGTGCCGATGTCGTAGCCGATGGTGAACACGGCCACGCCAGTAGCGATGGTGCCGAGCGACGAGAACGCGGCCTTGAGCGTGCCGCCGAGTCCCTTGAGCTTCGCGCCGAATCCCCCGGTCATCGCGGTCCCTGCCGCGGCCCCGGCCTTGGCACCGCCCGCCTCGGCGAACCCGACGAGTTCTTTGACTTCGCGCGTGCTCCCATCCGCGTCGAACACGACCCTGGTCTTGTGGACGGGGGCCATGGCTGCGCTACCGACCGATGCCAGCCCTGCGCCAAGTGCCTGCGACGCGGCGAATCCGTCGCTGAACGTCTTGAGCGCGATGGTCGCGGCCTTGATGTCCGCGGCCAGCCCTCCGAAGAACGTCACGGCCTTGAACGCCACGAACCACTTGAGGACGGTCGGCCCGTACTTCACCACCCACTCGCCGAACGAGACCAGCGCCGCGACCGCCTTCCCGATCCCGTCCGCGATGGCCGTGCCGTTCTTCTCCGCGTAGTCGCCGAGCTGCGCGAGCACCTTCGCGACCGTCGGCATGATCTTGTCGCCGATCTCGATCATCGCCGCGCCGAGCTTGTTCTTTGCGATGCCTGCGAGCTGGTCGAAGTTCTGCGAGATGGTCGCGACGGCCTGGTCGGTCTTGCCGGCCGACTGCCCCACGCGCTCGATGTCGTCGCGCGTCTGCTCAAGCCCCTTCGCGAGCAGCGTAGAGACGGCGAGGAAGCCCTGCGTGTCGGTGTAGAGCTTGTTCAGGATCGGTTTGCCGCCGGCCTTCTCGACCTGCCCCAGGACGCCGATCAGGCCGTTCTGGCGGAGCGACTGCGCCGAGAACAGATCGGCGGACAGTCCGAGCGCCTTCAGTTGCCCGGCGACCTTCTCCATGGCACCGCCGTTGGCGGTGCTGATGAGCGCCTGCCGCAGGTTGGTAATGGCCTCGCTTGCGGTCTGGCCACCGCGGGTGAGCACCGCGATGGTGCCGAACACCTCGTCGATGCTGATCCCGAAGGACTTTGCGATGCCTGCGACCTGGCCGATCGATGCGGTCAACTCGGGCACGGTCGCCGCGCCCTGATCGAACGTCGCGAAGAGCTTGTCGGTGATCTGTGCCGCGGTGATCCCGGTGTCGCCGTAGGTGTTGAGGATCGCCGTGATGCCCCGCAGCGTCTCCTCGGTGGTGGCACCGGACGCGCGGGCCGCCAACTGCGCGGCGTTGAGCGCCTCGAACGCGACCTTTGCCTGGTTGGCGCCCTTCGGCAGCGAGCCGACGGCCGTGGCGTACGCTTTCGTGAGATCCCCGAGTGCGAGGGGCGTGGTTTTGCTCAGGTCGAGGAGTTGCTGCCGCAGTTGCCCGATGGGGACGCCGGTGTCGTTCGCGACGATGGCGAGTTGGCCGAGTGCCGCTTCGAAGTCCGACGCGGCACCTACAGCGGCTTGCCCGAATCGGAGCGCGCCGAGTCCGAGCAGCGCGTTTCGGATGTTGAGGATCGACCCCTTGATCCGCTCACCGATCTTGCCGACGGACGCATCGATTCCGCCGAGCCCGGTTGCCGTGCTGCGGGCCGCGTCGTCAGCAGCCGCGCCGATGCCCTTCGTCCCGCGGGCGATGCCCCCCGCTGCCCCGGCGACGGCCTTGTTCGCGGCATCCGCAGCCTTGCCGACGGTGCCGAGCGCGACGGCCGTGCGCTTCGCGTCGCCCTCGATGGCGGTGGCGGTCTTGTCCATCTCGCGGGCGGCGCCGACGAACGCGCCGACCATCTTGCCGCCCGACTGCCGGCTGATGGCCTCGATACCGGCGAACGCGCGTTTGACCGACTGCTCGAGCTCGAGCACGGTGTTCTTGAGCCCGTCGGCTGCGGTTGCCGCCTTCGTGAGGTTGGCGAGCCACTCCGTGATCTGCGCGGTGAGCCTGAGTCCGAGTTCTTCGTTCGCCATGGGGTGGAACCTCCGCGCGTATCCTAACAGCGGGCGGTTGCCCGCGTCGCGCGGTGCGCGTAGCATCCACGCCGATGGCCAACTCCCCCCGTCGGTTCCTCGTCGTACCCGATCCAGCGTGGGACTCCGCGTCGCTGGTGAGCGTGATCCCGTTCTCGGGCGAGACCCCGAATCAGGCGGGGCGCCAGGTGTCGCAGCCCGAGCGGAGCGCCACGACGCCCCCGGCGGGGGACATCGGCCTGACCCTCACGGGCGAGCCTGAGACGGACGTGGCGGGCGTGGCGCGGGTCACACGGGCCGGAGTGGTGGAGGACGCCCGGTGGGGGTGGATCCGCGACGGCGACAGCACCTCCCTCGACCTGCAGTTCCGCCAGTCGCCCCACGTGGTCGGGCGGCGGGTCGACATCGTGGACGGCATGACCTACGAGCCGCCCGCCGCTCATTCCAGGGCGGTGCGTCCGCGCCTGTTGCCGCTTCTGTCGGGCGACGTGCTCATGGTGTGGACCGAGCGGTACTGGATGCCCATCTGGGGCCGGCAGGCGTCGACGCTGGCCGGGTCAAACCCGGACTTCATCTATCTCTCGCGGTTGGACCATACGACCGACACGTGGGGCGCGGTCGCCGCAGGCCCCGTGCCGTACGATGTGACGGGACTCGGGAGTAGGGTGTCGGCCGTCGACATCGCGCAGTTCCCAGACACCGGCGAGATCATCATGTGTGTGGCCACGTCCGACACGATGGTCCCCGGGATTGCGAACGTCGACCCGCGCATCATGTTCGTCTACCAGTCGGTCAACAACGGGACCACCTGGACGCTCAAGCACCGCCTGCACATGGACGGTCCGATCCCGGACATTCTGCTCGACATCGACGGCGACGGCGACATCGACGACGACACGGCTGTTCAGGATTGGGCGCTCGAGCTGCTCGACTCGGGGCGACTGTGCCTGTTCACGGTCACCGAGAAGTACACGTGGAGCCTGACCAGCGACGACCGCGGGGCGTCGTGGGCGGCGACGCTGGTCTACACACACGTTGGAAACTACCAATACGCCGGGCACGGGTGCGGGGCGTCAAAGGCCCGCAACGGCATGGGCTGCTTCGTCAGCGCGCTCCGGTATGGCGACGCGACGGCGCCCGCGATGTCCCGCGTGCAGCTGTGGTTTTCTCGCGACGGGGTGTCGTTCAGCGGCAACATCGGCATCCCGAGCACCCAGGTCATCTTCGAGACGGCGGACATCACCTGCGCGATCTCGCCCGACGGCTGGCCGCACATCTACGGCACGGAGCACGTGAGCAAGATCGCGGGGGCGGAAGAGGTGGCCCACGCCCAGGACTGGCTTTGGGGGCGCCGGCTCAAGACGCGTGACCCGAGCCTGTCCGACGCCCTCGCGGATGTCACACCGGATGGCCCGGGCGTTTACGGGCCAGCGACGGCGCTGCACCTGTCAACCGGCGTCCCTTTGGGGTCATACGCCGTCCCTGCGGGCCCTGCATTCACCCCCTGCGTCTACCGCGGCTTCGTGGGCCTCGACGCGGTGCTCTACCGGGGGCAAATCCTGCTCGCGGTCGTGGCGCAGCGGGACGGCACGCAGCCGGCCACGGACACGCAGCCTGACCTCGGCATGTTCGGGCTCATGGTCTACCGGCTCAACCACTGGCAGCCTGCGCAGGAGCGCGTGGCCGACGCGCACCAGATCGTCGGGGCGGCGTTCTGGTACGAGCCCTACTGGCCTGCGATCGGGCGCATCTACAATGAAACGTGGGACTGCTACGACGTGCCCGACGAGTGGGGGTGGGCGAAGACGGGCGCCGTCGTTCCGGTGCTCACTTACGCCGGCACCGAGGGCGGCTACATGGCCATCACCGGCGCGCCCGTCTACTGGCAGCGCCCCGTGTCGGCCGGACTGTCCATTGGCATGGCCGCGAACCTGCGGGTCATCGTCCACGTCGAAACGGGGGGCGACAGCGCGAGCGACACCATCGCGGTGCGGCTCGCGCTATCCGACACCAGCTCGCGCTCCGACGTGTCAATCAGGTTCAAGCGCAGCGTCGGCAACGTCGAGGTCTACCTCTACGACAACACCAACGCGGCGTTCATCGGGAGCACCATCATCATCAACGCCGAGGTGTGGGTCGAGGTGCTGTACGCGCAGCACCGATTCAGCACGACGGGCGTGAAACACTACCTCATCGCGCGGCGTTACGACCGCGGCGCCGATCCCGACTGGGACGGCCCGTACACCACGGGTACGCTCACGGCGACGACCGTCGGCGGCGCGGCCGGCGGTTCGAACTCCCTCCGGTTCGGGCACGTCGTCTCGGGCGACCCGGAGAGCTGGTGGAAGGGCGTCCATCTCGCGAGGGCGTGGACGAAGACGGACGATCCGCAGGCTGATGAGGACTGTGCGCTCGCTCGCGAGGGCGTGACCTACATCGACAACGATGCGGTGAATGACCGGAGCACGACGGGCACAGGCGAGCCCCCGCTCGACAACGGCCTCGACAACTGGATGCGGACGTGTCGGACGCTCGCGACGCCCGCGCAGTTCATGAGCCGCTCGACCTCCGCGCGCTTCCGTGGGGAGGCGTCGACCGACGGCGACTGGGACTACGAGACGGGCTACGCGTTCGCCGCGGCAAACGTGCAGGTGCAGCCGGTGCTGCGCGAGTGGCGCTCCGTCAACGACGACACCGTCGTCTACATGGTCTTCCGGGCGCCGACGGGTCACACGTTCCGGCCCGATGCGATGGCCGTCTTTGGCCACAACGTCACGGGCATCGTCGTGCAGTTCAACGCGACCGACTCGTGGGGCACCCCCGCGGTTTCCTTCGGCGCGGGCATCGCGGGGTTCACCTCGCACGACCGCTACTACCATGAGTGGTCCATCAACTCGGCGGCGCTCAGCGCGACGGGCAACCGCGTGACCGTCGCGGCGTTGAACCCGTGGCGCCCGCACCAGTTCAAGTCGGACGCCGGCGGGCAGACCCACTACCTCGCGCTTCACGTCGACGGGTCCACCGTCGCGAACATCTTCCGTATCATCGACAACACGTCGAACACGCTGATCTTGCAAACCTCGGTGACGGGGACGGGGATCACGCCCGACGGCAAGGGCACCATCTTCTCCGACCGCTACGCCGTGATGATCGGGCACCACTTCCCGGCGAGCCCGCTCACCGGGTACGAGTACTGCCAGGTGGTGATCGGGACGGGAAGGCACTGGGACTCGGACGCGGCGTTCGCGCGCATCGGTCGCATCGTGTTCGGGTGCGCGGTCGAACTCAGCACTCCGGACGTGGAGCGTGGGTGGTCGACGGGATTCGACACGGGCGCGACCATCACCGAGCAGCCGACAGGCGCGGCGTACTCGCAACGCAACCGACCGATCTTGCGCACGTGGCAGGCTGACCGCCCGTGGATGATGCCGCCGGTCGAGGCCGAGACCGTCTACTCGTCCCCGGCGGCCGTAGACGCGCGCGCTTCGTGGGCGCAGTGGCTCGACACGTGCCGTCTGGTCGAGGGCGGCGGCGTGGCCTGTGCGCTGGTCTGGGAGGGCGAGCGCTTCGTCGGCATGACCGGCGAGGAGCGCGTGCAGTGCGCGTCCGATCCGTTGTCGCTGGCCATGTGCCACGTGACGGGACTGGGCGAGCTGACGAACCTCGTGTACGACGGTCGCAACGAGAACCTGGCCGCCGGTACGGCCTGCGTGGCGCGCCCGGTGGCTGCCATTCGCGCACTCACCTTTCGCGAAACCCTCTGACCGACAGGAGCACCATCATGAAGCGCCCCCCGAACGACCAGCTCATCAACGCTTTCCGCGCCACCGAGGCGTCCATCGTGCTCAAAGACGGCGAGACGCTCGACGCGTACCGGTCCGCGCTGGCGAGCGGGGCAAACTTGCAGGCGTGTGCGTTCCTCAGCGACGCAGCGATCGCGGCCGGGTACGACCCGGACATGGAGGACATGGGCCAGGAAGATCCGGACTTCCGCTGTTACATCGACGACGCGGGGGCGGACTTCGTCGCGCTCTCGTGCTCGCGGTCGCATCCGTGGATGTCGCTCAGCCTGCGCCTGAGCTACACCCGGGGCGCGGACGGGGCGTTCGCGTTCGGGGCGCCCACGGTCGTGGTGCCGCGGCGGGTCTACGACCCCGATCCGCAGGCGGCGGCATCCCTCGCTGCGTTCGTGGGCGCGAACATCGCTGCGGCCGAGGCGGTAAAGAGCCCGACGATGGCCGCGCGGAAGAACCTGCCCGCGGCCGCCTACGCCGCGCCGTTCTTCGCGGATGCGGATGGTGGCTACGAGGCCGGCGGCACGTTCGTGCGCTCGAAGTCCGCGCTCCCGTTCCACGTCAACACGGCGAAGGACGTGGACGCCGACGACACGGTCGACATCGCCCGGCTGCGCGCCGCGCTCGGCCGGTTCGGGGCGACGGACTTCGCGCGTTTCGGTGACGCAGCGGCGAAGGTCAAGGCCACGGCGAAGGCGCGCCTCGACCGTGCGGCGGCGGCGATCCTCCCCGCTGCCGCTGCGGCGGTCGCTGCCGGTGAGGTGGTGCTCGCGAAGTTCCCCGGGGCGCCCACCAAGGCCGACGCGGGGGCACTCGTGGCGTCCTACGACGCGTTCGTGCGCGCCGACATCGGCACACGCGCCACCGAGGCGCACGCTGCCCTTGGGCGGCTCGCCGTGTCGGCCGTGGCGAAGGGGTCGATGTCCGCCACCGAGGCGGCAGACGCGCAGCGCCAGGCCGACGACGTGCTCGCCACGGCGAAGCGGCTCGATTGCACCAGCGCCGAGCTCACCGCGCTCGGCCGGCGCAACGGCGCGCTGCGCATCGGCCGGCTGCACGACGTGGCCCTGGGCATCGTGTGATCATCCCCGACGCGCTCGACGGCGTGGCGCTGACCCCGGCGCAGCACGCACGCCTCTGGCGCCTGGTGGTGTGTGCCCGGCTCTGCGATGCAAGGCTGCCCGCGAGCGCCGTGCTCGCCTACGCCTGCGACTGCCTGCGGCAGACCATGGAGCGTGACGGGGACGCGTTTCGCGACCTGGGCCGCATCTACGCCGGGGGGCGTTCTTTCGCCGTTCGGTGACAGTGACACACACACCGGGCGATCCGTTGCACCGGGGGTGGCGCTGCGCAACGATGTGCGCATGCCGAGCACCCTGATCGAAGCGCGTGAGACCGTGGCCCTCGTTGGCCCCGGCGACACGCGTGCGATCTACGGGGCCGCTGCGTTGGAGGCTGCCGGTTACGACCCGGAGGTCTTCAACGCGGTCGTACCGTCCGAGGCGATGCGCGGTGGCAAGGTCAACAAGAACGACCGCATCTACGGACCGTGTCACGAGGTCGCGGCCCACCACATGGGCCTCGTCGCGAGGGCCCGCGAGGGCTACGTCGGCGGCCAGAAGGGCCACCCGCTCGACACGGACAACCCGACCTGCCCGAGCGATGCGATCCGTATCCTCGACGGCGACGTGGTCGCGCAGGAGGACGGGAGCAATCTCGCCCGCGCACTCGTCGGCATCCTCAAGACCACGACCGGCACCGACGCCTATGTGATGTGGAAGGCCGGCAAACCGACAGGCCTGTCCCTCAACGGCGTGTGCACGGCCACCGAGCACAAGGTCGACGCGAAGAGCCCCTACGCCGCGATGAACCCGGGCGCCACCGGGCGGACCGTGGAACTCCGGCGCCTGCGATCGCTCGACACCTACGACGTGGTCTTCGACCCGTCGTTCGGCACGTTCTTCGCAGCCCCGGACGGCGTAGCGGCCACCGAGTCCGTCGTCACTGCCACCGATTCTGACGAGATCCGCGCGAGCGCAGAACGGCTGCGTGCCAGCGGCCACGTCATCGAGAGCACCACCAGCCGGGCGCACGCCGCCCAGGAGAGCACCATGGATGAGATCAAGGATCTGAAGGCCCTCGAGGCCAGGTTCCCCGAGCTGGTGAAGCAGCTCCGCGAAGAGACCGCCGTCAAGGCCGCGACCGAGGCGACCGCCACCGTTGGCGCGCAGGCCGCCGCCGACCGCGAGCGCGTCGTCGCGCTGGAGGCGGCGAAGGCCGCCACGGAGAGCCGGCTCAAGGCGACCGAGAGCGCGCTGGCCACGGTCCGCGGCGACCTCGCCCGCAAGGAGATCGTGGCGTCCGTGCACAAGGCCGTCGAGTCGTGGGCCGCCGGCAAGCCGGGCGCCGACGTCATCGCCAACGAGATCAAGGCGCAGGCCGAGGCCGGCTCGTTCCAGAGCGCGGAAGAGGCCACCAAGGGCGCCGACACGGTGCTCGCGCTCGCGCAGCGCTTCGCAACGGCCCAGGGCGCCGCCCCCGGCGCGTCCATCGCTCAGCGTGCCGGTCTGACCGGCATCGTTCCGGCGATCGAGAGCACGGGTACCCCGCCCGCTCGCACCGCCCCCAAGAGCGCGCTGGAGATCATGGCCGCCGCGGCCGCCACCAACTGATCCAACACCGCCCCGCCGGGCGCCAGGAGAGAGTCCATGTTTCACCCCAGTCGTCTTCCCCCCGGACTCGCCGCAGCTGCCTTCGGCGGGACGATCAACACCACGAAGCGGCTGACGCCCGCGCTCGAGGCGGCCGCCAAGAACTACGCCGAGGCCCACGGCTGCGACGTCAAGACGATGTCGCCCGATCGCATGCGGCTCATGCTCGCCCTCGGGGTGATGCAGGAGCAGCACGCGGCCGAGTCGGTGCAGAACGGCATGTTCCGTCGTGGCGACAACGGCATGAGCTTCGCGGCCGGCGTCCCGCTGCGCGCGCAGGAGAACACGACCGCCGCGGACATCGCGGACTTCACGACCCAGCAGATCGCCTACGTGCGCGATCTCGCCGAGGCATGGGTTGTCCCCGAGATCGCGACCGTCATCCCGATGACCGGCCCCACCGCGTTCGTGCACAACGAGAACGCGACGCGCGCCGACAGTGACGCGGCCTACGAGGTGGGCACCGCGCTCCTCGAGGGCAACGATCCGACCTACACGAACTGCCCGACGGCCTGCGAGGCGTCCAACGGCGTCGACCTGAGCATCGGCTCGACGCTCGTGGAGTACGTCTGCAAGCGCATCGCGGCGACCTACTGCTACCCCGCGAACTTCGCCGTGCAGTCGCAGTACGGTTTCCGTCTCGACGACCGACTCCTCGAGTACATGCGCGAGAAGCTGAAGCGCGACGTGCAGAAGGAGGTCATCGATGACATGGTGGCCAACGCGGGCAGCGTCATCCTCTGGGATGCGACGCCCGCCGGCGGCAGCTACTACGCGTCGGCGAACCCGAACGAGTGGCAGGCGACCCTGTACCAGCAGATCGTCGAGGCCGACTCGGACATCGTCGCGGCCCCCGAGGGTCGCATCGGCGGCGCCACGATGGTCCTGGCCGATCTCCTGTCGGTCACCCGCCTGCGCAAGCTCCTGCCGTTCCAGATCCGTGCGAACTACGCGAGCCCCGCGACGCTGAACAACTCCAGCATCGATGAGATGCAGGCTGCGTTCGGCATCATCCGCGACGGTGCCTACCCGGTCGTTCGCGTGCCGACGATGGCCGACAACACGATGCTGGTGCAGCGGAAGGACGATCGCGATCCGACCTACGTCTACCTGCCCTGGATCGTGATGCAGAGCATGGGCATGCTCCTCGACCCCGAGAAGGCCTCGGTCAAGATGGGCATGATCCACCTCTACGCGAAGAAGGCGATCCGTCCCGCCCGCATGGTCGAGATCCGAATCACCCCCGAGGTGTAATCGGAGCGTGGCGCCCCGCCGCAAAACGCAAAGGGCCGGGGTTGACCTGGCCCTTTTTGTTGGAGCACCCAGTGAACGCCATCCGAGTCCCGTGCTCGAAGGTCTACCGCGCCAACGACTCGCGCGTGCTCCCGGTCGCGCTCGCGGTCATCCACTGGACGGCGAGCCCCCCGACTGCGCCGGAAGCGCCCAACGAGGCCCGCATGCGCGCGTGGCTCGCGGACGACGAGCGGCAGACGTCCACGCACCTGGTCATCCTCCGTGACGGGCGGGTGTTGCAGGCCGCGGACCTCACGGAGCGGACGTGGCACGCGGGGGGCTCGACGTGGATTGACCCCCGTGGTGTGGCGAAGCGGTCGATCAACTTCCGGAGCATTGGCATCGACCTGGAGAACGTCGGCTACGTGCGCCGCGCACCCGACGGTGTGGGCTTCATCGACGGCTACGGCGGCCGCTACAAGGGTGCCGAGCCGGTGAAGGCCGCGGGCGGATGGTTCGAGCCGTACACCGGCGTGCAGCTCGTCGCGCTCGCCGCGGTCGTGCGGTGGGTTGCCGAGTCGGTTCCGGTGCTGCGTGACCCGGCGCGGTGGGTCGGGCACTCCGACATCCAGCACGGCAAGATTGACCCGGGGCCGCTCTGCCCGTGGGCCGAGATCCGACGAGTCGTCACTGAGTCCAATGCCGCGTAACTTTCGAGCAAGGAGCTCCGCATGACCATCGCTTCCACGTGGCGTGGCAACCCGTATGCCGAGGGCGCCGGGGCGTTCTTCCTCCTCTACAACCAGACGCTGACCACCGACTGGGCGAACATCGTGGACATCCGCGCGATGGCCGGTCGTTCCGACGTTCTGGCGTTGGTGCAGGCGCAGGGGCTCACGGGGGCCGACGTGGCGACCCGCGCGGTGATCAAGCGCGTCCTCGTCCAGAACATGGGCTCGGCCGAGGCATACCTGTCCACGCTTGCGACCGCCGGCGTCGCAACCCCCCCGGCTCCGACGGACGCCTACCTCATCGTGCAGGCCGACGGGGGCGGCGTCACGCTCGACTTCCCGACCCGGATGGAGCAGCTCAAGGTCCAGGCCCGGGCGAGCGCTGGGACGTGCGCCGCGAACGTCATCGTCTGGTTCGACGTCCCGCAGGCGATATGATGAAACGCTGCGCCGCCATCGGCGTTGCCGTGATTGCGCTCGTGCTGTGGGTCGTTCTGAGCCCTGCCGGGGCGCAACTCACGCCGGGCCGTACCGCCACCGCAATCCTCTCGCCCCCGATGCCTGCCTCGACCGTCGCGCAGGAACTCCCCGTCGCGTTCCCGAAGGGGTCCATGGGGCCATTCGGCGACATCCTCGTCGCGGAGTTGACGCCGACCTTCCAGGCGGACTTCGTGTACGGGATCAACGCGCAGCTCGGCACGACGGCGGTCGCATCGACCGGGGTGGTCGATGCCACGCCGACGCTCGGCCTGCGCGTGCAGACCGGCGTGACCGGGGGGACCGTCCTCCAGAACTTCGTCGCGACGAACGCGACGAGCTATGCGCTCGACTTGACACCCTTCAACATCTTCGTCGGCCCGGGGGAGACGCTGACCGTCTCAGGCGCCGCGACGAACTCCGGGCAGGTCGGCGTCGGCCTGACCTGGGACGAGGGCAACTGATGCGATACTTCATCCTGGTCGTCATGGGCGCTGTCCTATCGGTCGTCTCGACCTTCGCCGAGGCCGACGATCTCAAGCCCGGCCGGGCGACCGGCGGCGGCCCCGAGACGGACCCCGTCGCGACGCTGCTCGTCTCTGACGGCTCGGGGGTCACCGACGTCCCGGGGTGGTGGTCGGTGCTCGCCCCGGGAGCCGCGCTGCCCTCGCTCGACGGGAGCGCGCTGACGAACCTGCCCGCGTCGTCGTCTCCCGGCCCCTATGACTGGGCAGACCCCTACTACGAGGCGGCGGGCGATTCGCTGTCCTCGGTGCTCCTGGCTGACTGGCCGGACGCGTCGACGGTCGGTGGAGCGTCGTCGATCTGCCGTGACCAAATCCTGTCGAGGTCGCTGCGGCTGAGGGCGACGACGTCCTCGGACTGCACGACGGACTACGGTGCCGCCACCAGGGTGGGCGGGACGCTGCGCAGCGTGGCAGCTGGCGATTTCCGGGTCGCGATCCGAGCGGCGCCCACGCCGAATTCGTGGGCGAACACCAACGGCAGTCATTTTGCGGGCGTGGTCTATGTGGACGGGACCGACGCGAGCACCGCGAGTTGGTACGGGGTCGCGGTCTATGTGTACGCCGGGGCGTTCACGACCTGGAATTTTTTCAACTCCGCTGGCGCCGCCCGGTGGGAGACGTATGAGGCGGGGTACACCCAGATCCTCGCCCGATATTGGGAGGTGATGGACGTGGTATTCCAGCGGTCGGGGACCACCCTGACCGTCTACCTCGCTCCGGCGCGAGGGGCGTTCGTGCCGGTCGCCACGTACACCGTGAGTGCCGACGCCGGAATGGTTGGGCTGAGGACGGCGGTCGAAACCGCCACCACAGACGAACTCGATATGACCCTCCTCGCCTACAGGGCCGGGCTCTCGGAGGTGCCGTGAGCGACGAGGCGCCCAAGCCCAGGCGCGGCGAGAGGTGGTCGCGGACAGTCCTGATCGGTCTCGTCGGCATCGTCGCGGTGACTGCGATCGCGCTGGCCCGCGGTGACCTCGGCGCGGCCGAGCTCGGCATGTGCCTCATGGCGATCCGTGAGGCGATTGGGCTCGTGGCGGGGCGGCCGGGCGCGGCGGGGGCAGCGCCTTAGCCCGGGTTGCGCGACGTTGCGCCGGGGTCGCAGCCCTAGTCGGCGGACCCCGACCCCGACGAATCGAAGGCGGCGCGGAGTTTTGTGGCGGCCATTTCGTTCCTCGCGACCCCGACGGCGCTCACTTGGGCGTCTCCGTCAGCACGCTCGCGGCCACCGCGCACGGCCTGACAGCAGACGCACTTGCAATCGCGTGAGCGATACTTCGGAGGTTCGTGCCCAGTACCGTTGCAGTGCGCACAGTCTGTGCCCACGTTGACGGCGTTGTTACTGCCCTCGCGAATGAGCCTGACGTGTCGACCGTCCTCGCGTGAGGGCGCCGCGAGTGACATCGCCCCCGAGCAGTCTGGGCACATACATGTGCCTCTGCCGACAGTCCACGCCTGCGCTGCCAGCCACACCATTCCCGCGCCGAGGTTGCGGATCCCAGGCTCACCGGGCTGGTGTGGCTTGATGGTGAGGCCGTCGATGTTGACCATTGTTGCCTCCAGCCCCGGAAGTGGGGCAACCCGGACGCTACCCACATCATGTGGCCAACGCAAGGCCAAAATATACCTGTTGCGCGGCGTTCACGAACCAGCTACCGTCTGCGCATGATCGACGCATACCGAACCTGGAGCGCCCGCACCGGGCAAACCCGCGCTGACCTCGCTCGCCTCATGGGTGTCTCATACAGCGTACTCGGGCGTTGGCTCCACGGGGCCAGGATGCCGCGTCCCGCTCGCCTCCGCGCGCTGGCCGATGCGCTCGGGGCAGACCCGGTGGAGTTGCTGCGCCAACTGGACGCCAGGAAGGCAAACGTGCTCGCGAGAGAGAGCGCCCGACCATGAGCCGCCCATCCCTCGTCGAGCGCACCCGTGCGCTACTGGCGGACGTGGCGAACGATGGCGTGGACATCCCTCGCGCTCTCGATCTGCTCGCGGCCCTCTGCGACGAACTCGACGCGAGCGAGAGACGCGCAGCCGAAGTCAAACGCCTCCGCATGGTGCTCGGGGGGCTAAGGTCAGACGCGCAGCGGAGAGGCCCGCAGGTCACACCATGGGCTCAGGCGCCGGTGGCGGTCTGTTCTGCCGTCATTGGCGCCGTTGACGATGCCATCGGGCCGGAGGTGACGCCCGAGCCGTCGCAGCCATTCTGCGCGCGCAAGGTGACGCCATGAATCCTGAACGCCTGGACATCGCGCGGCGGCTTGTCGCATGCCCGAAGTGGATGTGGCTGCCGGGGATGCACCTGGGTGATCCAGACGATGAGGGGTGGTCGGCCCGCATCGTGACGCCAACCGAATGGGTAGCTACATGCCCACCCGTGTCTCTGGCCGGAACGCGGTTCGACGGGGCACCGCCATCGCCGCGATTGGCGAGGATGCCGGCGCTGGACGGGTTCATCCCCGACCTCGACGACGAGTTGACCCGCCTCGGCCTGCTCGCGGTCGTGCGGCAAGCCTATGGGTGCGTGGTCTACACTCGCCCCGCCTTCGATGAGATAGGGTGGGTTGTTGTGCGGGCAGATGACCCGACGCGCGACATCCGTGGAGATGTCAGCGTAGCCTGGGGGCCGACCGAAGAGGCCGTGTTGCTGGCCGCCCTCCAGGCCGCGCCATGAGCACCTGGATCACCATCGCCCGGTCCCTGGCCGACTTCATCCGCGCCCTCGCGGGGCTCGACGACGAGGACGCCCGAGCGAAGCGCCTCCGCGACAGGGCGGCGCGTGACCTGGAGGCGGACGCGCGCAGAGCGAAGCGGGCTGCGGCGCGGGTGAAACTGCGGAGTGACGAATGACCAACCCACGCTTGTCGTGGACCGCGCTGCGGCAACTCGCGTCAGAGTCCAACCGTCTCCGCGACGAGTACGCCGCCCTGGACGCGCACGTCACCCGGCTGCACGGCGCGCTCATGGACTCTGGCGTCGAGCCTGACGCGGGGGGCTCACCTGGGCTGCCCGTGCCGCGCGAGGACTGGCTAGCCTACGCGCGCAAGGTCGCGGCCGAGTGCGTGCGGCTGCGGGCCGAGTCGCGGACGGGGCTGGGTGAGCCTGAACTGTGCGACTGCCTGTGGGTGGACACGGGCTTCTACGGACAGGGGGAGTACATCAAGCCAAAGTCCGATTGCCCCACCTGCTCTGGCTCAGGCGTGGCGCGGCGATGACACTCGCCCTCCTACTGGCCCTCTCGTGCCCGGCCTTCGCCCCCGGCGACACGCAACCCGTCTACCTGCCGCCCGGCTGCGCGCTCGCTGCGCCCGGAATCTGGCGCACGGTCGAGGGCGAGGCGGACGTTGACGCCGCCGTGGTCGCCCTGCGTCGCTGCGCCGCCAACGAGGCCCGAGCCGCTCGCCTGCTGCGCGAGGTGCCCGAGCCGCCCTCGCGGGTGGCGTGGGCGCTCGTGGGGCTCGCGGTGGGCGTGTCGCTCGTGCTCGGCGCGGAGGCGCTGTGAGGAAATTCGGACTAGGCCCTGACGTCGAAAACATGGCGGCCGCCGTGCTACCTCGGTGCCGTCTCATGTGGCGCAAAGGGTCGTGGTGGCTCGGATCGTTGCAGCTCACGTTCGACATCGAGCGCGCCAACGGCCGGGATGTAGCACTCGACGCTGCGGGCAATATCCGGGTCGCAACGCGGCGCCTCCAGGCCGTGATTGGCGCCAGGGCTGCGGCGGACTACGGGTCGGTGTGGGACAGGCAGAGGCGTGTTTTGGTTGGCCTGTACAACGAGGTACGCCCGACAGCGCGTCGCGGTTTCTTTTGCTGCTGGCAGCACGGGTCGCTGGATAGCGGGGTCCTGCACCAGTTCGGAGAGTGGCGTGCAGAGGTGAATCTGTGGGATGCCGACCCCGTCAGCCACGAAGCATGGTTGGTCGGAAACGCGATATCCGGGCTGTGGATGCGGCTCACTCCTGGCGAGGCCCCTCCGTGGTCAGGGATCCAGGTGGCACCGTGAAGGTCCATCCGCTCACCCCCGACGAGGTATTCGTCCCCCCGCCCGAGACAGCCATCTGCGAGGCTGTGGCGCGGGTGAACGCGCTACTCCTCGAACGGGTGAAGTTGGCAGTGAACGGCGACTCGCCCGAGGTCGCGCCCTCTGAGATCTCTGACGATCCCCGCGTCCGCACCGAGGTCCTCCTCCGCTTCGAGACCGCAGGGTGGTACATCAGTTGGACCGGGGCCTATGGCGGCCCGCTGAAGTTCGGGCGGCGCACGATGGAACACGGGCCGCCGACTCGACCGCAACGCCCGCAAGCATCTCCTCCCCCGCCCCCGCCCAAGTGACCTACGTCTGCGACCGCTGCGGCTGGCGGCACATTGACGCCCACTCGGGCTACGTCTGCCCGTGCGTGCCGTGCGACCGCTGCACCACGGGCGACGAGCCACCGCCCGGGCCGTGCGAGGTCTGCGAAGGGACCGGCTGGCGCATCGTCCCGATTGCCGAGCGCGTCCAATCAACGCCTGCCGCCGCGAAGCGTCCCTTCCGCGAGCCTCGATACGACGATGTGTACGCCGAGGGTGTCGCATGGCTCGATTCCCTGGCTCGCGCGGACGACGACTGAAGGGCGTGCGCCCGGCCCCTGACCTGTCGCGGCTACGGTCGAACGCTGACCATGCTGGCCCGCGCCGCCTCGACTCGGGCGGCGGTCGCCGGGGTGAGGATGGCACGCGATGGCGTGGCGACCAGCGTCAGGACTCGCGCCGCCTGAACGATCAGTTCGCTGGGAGTCGGTGCCCTCAGCCGGGCGGCGGCCGAAGGCGGCGCGGGCTGCTCGACCCACGTCTGCACGGGGGTCGGCTCGACGAGCTGCCCCAGGAACACCAGGATGAGGATGGTCATCGTCTGCCTCCTTTCTGATACTC